>Ga0105047_10000242_pt1 | contig 86543 bp, 79 predicted proteins | sample MAT04_FD_78384 | JGI IMG/M metagenome (GOLD analysis project Ga0105047, IMG submission 78384) | Freshwater microbial communities from Lake Fryxell liftoff mats and glacier meltwater in Antarctica - MAT-04 (megahit assembly) | ecosystem: Environmental > Aquatic > Freshwater > Ice > Liftoff... | reverse complement strand
GGGGTGTCGCCGTCCATGCCGACGAGGTCGCGGCAGTCGAACGTGTCGTACTTGCCCTCGCCGCGCTTCTTGAAGAAGGGAATCTCGCCGAGCTCCTGCACGCAGAGCTGGCCGTACTCGATCTGGCTCGTGACGTTGGTCTCGTCGAGCGCGCGGCCGTTGCCTGCGCCGCCACCCGCGGGGTCCGGCGCGCCGGCCTCGTTCTGCACGCGATCCGGGTCGCCCGCGGCGTCGGTGCCGCCGTCACCAGAGAGGCCCGCGTCGCCGGCCGAGAAGTGGAGGTTCGCGTTGAGCTTCGAGAGCGTGCGCTCGGCCTTCGTGCCCTGGTCCCAGGCGTAGGCGAGGTTCGTGGAGAGCTTCGCGCGGACCTTGCCGCCCTTCACGACGCACGCCTCGACGATCGGGTCGGGGCCGAACTTCTTGATGTCGTCCTTCACCGACTGCGGGACGTCGCCGGTCGCCCAGTTCGGGTCGTCGTAGAGGTTCGCGAGATCGAAGATGCTCTTCTCGACCTTGGGGCCCTGGTAGACGATCTTGCCGGTGAGCTCGCGCTCGCCGGTGCCCGCGAGGGGGCGCGCCTGGGTGAGGGCGGAGCAGTCGAGGTCCTTCTGCGAGGTGAGCGTCATCTTCCCGCGGCGGACGCGGATGAAGAGCTTCTCGTCGTCCTTGAGGCCGCCGCTCAGCGTGGCCTGGACCCGGCCGCTCTTCTCCTCATAACGGAGGCCGAGGCCGAGGGCGTTGTTGACGCCCGTGATCTGGTCCTCGGTGAGGTCCTCGTCTTCTTCGGTGGGGGCGGCGCAGTGGAGGAAGGCCGATCCAGCAGCAACGGCCAGGGCAGCGACGAGACCAAGGGAGCGGAGGTGGCTCGAGGACATGATGGGAGTACCTTCAGCACGCTGCGTGCCACTCCTACCCACATCGCTCTCACCTACATTGCCCGACGAAACCGCGCGCATCTCCCGCGTACCTTTCGCTGCTGAGGGAGGAATGATCCAGCGATGGGGACGACGAAACGCCCATTTGTTGCAGTGTTCATCAATGGTTACGGATGGATATAGCCAATGATCCAGCGGATCGTCGGTGACCCCCCGATTTCCTGGAATTCCCAGGGCCTTACCGCGTTGAAACACGGATATGCGCACATTCGACGACAGGCACACCGCGTGCACTGTCCTGGGTTGGCACCCCCATGCGAACCCAAACCGTTGCCCTCCTCTCGGTCCTCAGCCTTGCCGTTCTCGCTGCCTGCAGCACGGCCCAGGACGACAGTGAGTCGGCCGAAAGCGCGCAGACCGACGAGGACGCCGCCCGCGGCGCACTCCGCGTCCTCGGAGCGAAGATCCAGAACGAGGACCGCACCGACGCGACCTGCCGGAGCTGCCACGACCCCAACAAGCTCACGCTGAAGAAGTGGTCGGACAACTACAAGAAGACGATGGCCTTCATCTCCGACGAGGGCAAATCGGTCGACGAGCGCATCAACTTCATGCGCCGCAATCCCGAGGACACGGCGTCCAGCTTCGCGCCGTCGAAGCTCGGCATCCTCACCGCGGGTACGCACTTCACGCCCGGCGCGACGATCAACGCCGAGCGTCACCCGTCCGTCTACAAGGAAGCGCAGCTCATCGCGAAGCTCTTCGAGGGGAAGGACGACCTCTACCGCCAGTTCAAGCTCGACACGCTGATGCCGATCGAGGCCACCTACGATCGCCTCAGCCCCGCCGAGTTCGAGAAGGTGATCAGCTGGTTCGACAAGGGCATGCCGAAGCTCGACGAGCTCGTCGTCGAGGAGCCGCGCCCGACGTCGTGCACCGACGACTTCGCCGGTCTCAAGGATCACGTCCGCGCCGTGAAGTCGACGAGCTGGGCCGCGGTCAACCGCGACTCACGCATGCCGATGTTCGCGTGCTCGACCGACAACTCGCTCGAGTGCTTCAACCAGAAGACGGCCGCGGGTAACGACATCTTCCCCGAGTCCCGCACCACGGAGACCGGCAAGACCTGGTCGCCCGGCGAGGACAACTTCCGCGTCGTCCGCGAGCTCGAATACAAGACGTTCTTCTGGATGCGCACCAGCGCCGACGGCCGCTTCGTCGCCAACGGCGGCGGGCCGCGCACCGACGGCTCGGGCGCCGTCATCGCGGACATCGCTGCTGCGCTCGACCCCGCGGGCCCCAAGACTCGCGACATCCTCGTCAACGCCAGCTACGACCCCGACTTCTTCCCCGCGAACCAGGGCTTCATGTTCCAGGGCGGCGGCAAGTTCTGCTCGCTCTCGCTGCTCAAGAACCCGGCGGTCACGAAGGTCACTCTCGACGAGCCGCAGTGCTCGAAGCTCGACTCGGTCGGTCTCTACCAGACCGTCGGCCAGGTCAGCGGCGACAACGCGATCAGCGACATCTTCGTCGTGAACAGCACGTTCGCGAGCGACAACCCGGGCCTCACCGCCACCGACCACGATCTGCAGCCTACCGCCGGCCAGGAGGCCACCGTCAACGTGCACGTCGGCATTGCGCGCGGCAACGACGCGGAGGGCGGCTACCAGATCAAGCAGAACGTCGCACTGCCGACGCCGTTCAAGGGCGACACGATGATGGCGCGCTCCGGTCAGCTGATCGGCAGCCGCGTCGCCGGTGAGACCAAGGCGCTCGGCTACGCCATCGACAAGCTCGTCTTCGCCCCCGGCGGCGACGGCTACCGCTTCAGCCTCACGGCCGCCGGCCGCATCTGCATGCCCGGCAACAAGGCAAACTTCTCGTTCGACGAGCGCTTCCTCGTCACGCACCACTACCTCACGCGCGAGGACTTCGAGTCCGACGCCGCATGGGCGCCGTACAAGGACAAGGGCGCGTCGGACATCTACCTCGCCGACTTCGTCACCGGGAAGAAGACGCGCATCACGCGGATGAACCCCGGACAGTTCGCCATCTTCCCGCACTTCCGCTCCGACGGCTGGATGTACTTCCTCGTCCGCGACGCGAACACGAAGAAGGAGACCATCGTGGCGACGGACTCCACCATTCGCGCGGTCGCCGCGAACCCGTTCTGACCGAAGGGGTATAACGTCGGGGCAGGCCATGCCGCCCGACTCGACTCCACCTCCTTCGTCGCACGGTCGGCCGTCGACGTTGCCGCAGCCGGCGCTCCGCCGGCTGTCGGCGCTGCTAGACTCGGGCTTCGTCGGTCGCGGAGCGCCGACGCTGCAGATGCTCGGTCGCGTGCTGCTCCACGCCGCGGCGGTCGGTGCGGCGGTCGGGCTCGCGAGCCTCGTCTTCGTCTACAGCCTCGGGGTCACCGAGCACTTCGTGCTCGAGCGGCTCGCGGGGTACGTCCCCCTCCGCGCGGCCGGTGAAGGCGAGGCCCTTGCGCCGGCGGGAACGAGCTTCCGGCCCTGGCTCCTCCTCTTTCTACCCGCGATCGGCGCGCTCATCGGCGGCGCACTCTCGACGCTCGCGCCCGAGACTCGCGGCGGAGGGTCGGACGCGATCATCGACGCGTTCCACAACAAGGGCGGGCAGGTCAGACGCCGCGTCCCGCTCGTGAAGATGCTCGCGTCGATCACGACGCTCGGCTTCGGCGGCTCCGGCGGTCGCGAGGGGCCGACGATGCAGATCGGCGGTTCGCTCGGTGCGATCGTCGGTCGATATCTGCGCGTCACCGATCGCGAGCGACGCATCCTGCTCGTCGCAGGGACCGCCGCGGGCATGTCGGCCGTGTTCCGTACGCCGCTCGGGGCCGCGCTTCTCGCCGTCGAGGTGCTCCATCGCGACGACTTCGAGTCGGACGCGCTCGTGCCTTCGGTCCTCGCGAGCGTCGTCTCCTACTCGGTGTTCATCTCGTTCTTCGGTGAGTCGACCCTCTTCGCGCACGCGGCGAAGTACCCGTTCGTTCCGGCGCACCTTCCGCTCTATGCCGTGATGGCGCTGGTCGTCAGCGGCGCGGCGGCCACGTTCGTCTGGACGATCGGCTCCGTGCGCCGGACGGCCGAGCGGTTGAAGATACCGGCGTGGACCAAGCCGGCGCTCGGTGGTCTGCTGCTCGGCGCGCTCGCGACGCCGATCATCTATTTCCTCGGCCGCCGGATGGGCGAGGGGCAGGGCCTCGGCATCCTCGGCGGAGGGTACGGCGCCGCGCAGGTCGCGATCACCGGGGCGTCATGGTTCCCGAGCGGCTGGCGCGGCGTGGAGATCCTCGTCATGCTCGGCGTGATCAAGATCGTGGCGACCTCGCTCACCGTCGGAAGTGGCGGCAGCGCAGGCGACTTCGGTCCCTCGATGGTGATGGGCGGCATCTTCGGCGGAGCCTTCGGTCGCGCGGCGCAGCTCCTGTGGCACGACCCGGCCATCGACCCGGGCGCCTTCGCGCTGGTCGGCATGGCCACGTTCTATGGTGGCCTCGCGCACGTGCCGATCGGCTCGCTCGTCATGACGTGCGAGCTCGCCGGTAGCTACGATCTGCTCGTCCCGCTGATGCTCGCGGAGGGGATCGCTTACGTCGCGCTGCGCAACCAGACGCTCTATCACGCGCAGGTCACCACGAAGCGCGACTCCCCAGCCCATCGCGACGACCTCATCCTCGATTTCCTGAAGGGCATTCGCGTCGACGAGATCCTCGTGAAGGATCGGCCGCTCGCATCGTTCGTGCGCAACACTCCCGCCTCCGAGGTCATTCGCGTCGTGGCGGGGGCCGACTTCCAGGATGCCTTTCCCGTGCTGGCCGCCGACGGCAAGCTCCTCGGCGTGATCACCGCGGAGATCCTGAGGACCACCGCGGGCGACCCGGAGGTCGTGCGCGTCGCGCTGGCCGACGACATGATGGGCGCGCCGATCTCGGTGCGCGACACCGACGACCTCCACAACGCGCTCGAGATCATGATCGCGAACGCGATGCGCGAGCTGCTCGTCGTCGACGAGACCGGCAAGGTGCTCGGCGTGCTCGATCAGACCGAGATCACGATCGCCTATCTCGCCGCCACGGCGCGTCGCACCTGAGGGCACTCCTGAAGCTCTGCTTCGGAGTCATGGCGTCGCGGGGTCGGGCAGGACGACGCGCGTGAAGAAACCCGCGTCTACCCATTCGCGGAACCAGACCATCAGGTTGGCGCCGGTCTGTGCGAGCACGTCCGGATCGGTGCACTCGGCCTCGACCGTCTCGAGGGCTTCGCCGAGGGACTTACCCTGCACGAGAGGCTCGAGGACGCCGAGCATCGCCGGCGTGAGGTCCATGCGCCACAGCTGCATGTCCTTGCGGTAGACGGCGACGGCGTTGGGCGAGGGCGCCGGCACGTCAGGCACGATCTCCTCGATGCGGATTGCGATGAACACCGCGTTCACGGGGTACTCGAAGCGGAAGAGGCGAAGCGCGTCGCTGCGGATGAAGCGCGCGCCGGCCCACGCCTCGGGCGCCATGGCCTGGAGAGCGGCGATGTCGAGCGGCGGCGCCGTCTCCGCATGGAGCACCTCGACGAGTGCCCACTCGAGCGCGGCGAGCTCCGATGCGAACCGGCCGAGCGCCGCGAAGCCGGGGAAGCCGTCGAGCTTCGCCTCGCGGCAGAACGACGGCATGTGGCGTCCGAAGCCGTTGAGGTTCGGCGACGCGGACGGATGACGGTCGACGTAGGCGCGGCAGAGCGCGGCGAACTGCCCTTCCTCATCGCGCCCCGTGTCATCGCGCCCGAGCATCGTGGCGAGCACGGGGTAGTCGTCGAGGAGGCACTCGAGGAGGCGCGCGTGATAGCCGGAGCGGTAAATGTCGAAGCGCTCAGCGGCCGTGAGGCGCGGGCCCGGCGTGACGAAACGCGCGACGGCCGCCTCGTCGGCGTCGGCTGGGGCGCCGGTGATGGCACCGACCATCCAGACCTGCACGTCACGGAGGAGGGGCGGCTTCACGTCGCCTCCTTGGGCGTGATGAACTCCTTCGCGCGGAGTGCGTCGGCGTGCGTCTCCTCGAAGCTCGGGATCTCGGCGTCCCATTCGAGCAGGATGCTCGAGCCCGTCTTCTTGTAGGCCTCGCCGAGGAGCTCCCAGACCGGGTCGATGACCGGCCCGATGTGCGTATCGACGATGTGCGTGCCGTAGTTGGTGTGGCCGCTCACGTGGAGCTGAACGACGCGATCGAACGGGATGGCCGCGAAGTACTCCGCGGGCTCGAAGCCGTGATTGAACGCGGAGACGTAGACGTTGTTCACATCGAGGAGGAGCGCGCAGTCGGCCTCGCTCGCGAGCGCCGCGAGAAAGTCCCACTCCTTCATCGTGTTGCCGGCGTGCTCGAGGTACGTCGACGGATTCTCGAGCGCGAGCGGCGCGCCGAGGATGTCCTGGACCTGCTTCACGCGCGACACGACGTTACGGAGCGACTCCTCCGTGTACGGCAAGGGGAGGAGGTCGTGGGTGTTCTTGCCCGCGACGCCCGTCCAGCAGAGGTGATCGGAGACCCAGAGCGCCTTCGTTCGATCGCGGAGCGTCTTCAGCTCGGCGAGATAGGCGCGATCGAGCGGGTCCGTTCCGCCGATCGAGAGCGACACGCCGTGCATCGCGATCGGGTAGCGCTCGGCCACGCGATCTAGAAAATGCAGGGGCCGCCCCGTCGTCTGCATGTAGTTCTCGCTGAGGATCTCGAACCAGTCGACGGCGGGGGCGTGCTCGAGGATGTGTGCATAGTGCACGGTCCTCAGCCCCAGGCCGATGCCGAGGTTCGGAAGCGAGAAGCGATTCAAGGTACTGCTCCGTAGCTGTTACACGCCCGAATAGCTCGAGCCGCGGAAGCGTTGTGCGCCTCCGCGGCTCGTGCTGAGCAGAAGCTCAGGCCGTCTTGCAGCCGCCCTGGCCCTTGCAGGCGTTCTGGCCCTTGCAAGAGTTCTTGTCGGTCTTGCAGCCGCCCTGGCTCTTGCAGTCGTTCTTGCCCTTGCACGCGTGCTTCGCAGCCGGCATGGCGGGGGTCGCAGTCGTGCCGGGCGTCGCCGGCATCGCCGTCGAGGGAGCGCCGGGGGTCGCGGGGGTGGCAGACGAGGGGTCCGTGACGCCCGGGGCTCCGGGGGCGCCGCCGCACGCCGTAGCGCCGAGAGCGATTCCACCGATGGCCGCGACGAGCAAAGAGTGAGCAATCTTCATGAAGAAACCTTCCTTCTCAGACACTCGCTCGAGCTTGCGCTGCGGCGAGTACCTATCGTTACGCTTCGTGTTCCCCCGATGGATGTCCATCCGGTGCGCGAAGGCTACGACGCTATTTGCCCGCGGCATAGAACACTGTTGAGCAGAGGGGGCCGCGGCCCCCAGCCGCGTCTAATTTCCGCGCGCAGCAAGCGTGCTTCCCATGTGGCACGCGACCAGGTAATCACCGCGCCCATGGCCTACACGTTGAAGTTGCACTCTTCTCCCAAGGGAAAGGAAGAGATCGACGCGCTCACAGGTGCGCGTCGCGATCAGTTCATTGCCGCCGCAAAGGGCGAGATGGAGGGCGCTCCCTGCAAGGTGCCCAGTGACTATTTCAAGTACCTGGCCAAGGAGAACGACGGCAACGTTGCCGATCAGTACGCCGAGCTCTGGACGGCCGTGAAGGAGGGGAAGGACAAGCCCCTCTACGACCTCTGGTACTTCCCGGCGGCCGAGAACGGTCTCGTCTTCGAGGCAGGAACCGCCCGCAAAGCCGGCGTCGAGATCGTCGACGGCTCCTTCGAGGCCGCCGACTCGGCGAGCAAGAAGGCGGAGAAGCTCGCAGAAGAGCTCCAGGATTCGTTCGACGACCGCGACGTCGAGGGGGACGACGACGAGGATGAGGACGAAGACGAGGATGAGGACGAGGACGACGACGAGGACGACGACGATGACGACGACGACGACGAGGACGAAGAGGAAGAGGACGATTGAGCGTCCTCGCCTGAGCATGAACGACTGACCGATGGCTCCGCCGCACTGGGATGACGTCTACGCCTCGCGTGCCGCGGACCAGGTGAGCTGGTTCCAGCGCTCGCCGGTCGTGTCGCTCGAGCTCGTGGCGGCGGCGGGGGTCTCGCCACCCGAGCCCGTCATCGATGTGGGCGCCGGTGCTTCGTCCCTCGTGGACGAGCTCCTGGCGCGGGGCCATCGCGACGTCACGCTCCTCGACATTGCGGCGTCGGCATTCGTGCCGACGCGCGCCCGCCTCGGGGCGAATGCGGAGCAGGTGCACTTCGTCGTCGCCGACGTGACGACCTGGAAGCCCGACCGCACCTACGCGCTGTGGCACGACCGCGCGGTGTTCCATTTCCAGGTGACGGCGGAGGGGCGCGCGGCGTATCGCGCCGCGCTCGCGGCGGCGCTCGCTCCCGGCGGTCATGCGATCGTGGCGACCTTCGCCCTGGACGGTCCGGAGCGGTGCAGCGGTCTACCCGTCCAGCGGTACTCCGCGGAGACACTGGCGGCGGAGCTCGCGGCGGGCGAGGAGGACGGCGACGGCGCTCTCCTTCGGCTCGTGGAGTCGCGGCACGAGGCGCATCGGACGCCGGGCGGGTCCGTTCAGTCCTTCGTGTACGTGCTTCTCGCGCGCCGCTGACGTTTTCGAGAACTTCTGGGCGGCGCGGTGGTCTAGCCGGCGATGGTCGACGTGCGTCGTCTCGGCGTGGTGGCGTTGGTGGTGGCCGGGACGTACGGCCTCGCGTGCGGTGCGCACCCGGGCAGTCCGAACGGCAGCGCCGTCAGGAGCGGCGCGCCTGCGCCCGCGGCGGGCCAGGGAGCAGGCGTGCCCCCAGCATCGCCGTCGCCGCCCGTTGCGGAGGCCGATGCCGGAGCGAATGCGCCGGCCACGTCGCTCACGACGTTCGCCTCGAAGGAAGACCTCGTCCGCTACCTGCGTGAGGCGGGGCTCGTCGCAGCGAAGCCTGCGCCCGGAGAACCGTCGTCGGCCTCGGGCAACATGTGGGGCGACGCCATCGGCGACGCGTTCGGTGCTGGTGGGCTGGGGCTGAGCGGTGTGGGGGAAGGGGGCGGGGGCGGGGGCTTGGGCCAGGGGATCGGTCTCGGGAGCGTCGGTACGCTCGGCCATGGGAGTGGAACCGGCTCCTCGAGCTCCGGGTCGGGCCGCTCGAGCGGGGGCTCGGCGAGCACGGCGGTCACGAACACGCAGCACGTCGGCGTCGACGAAGGCGGCATCGTGAAGGTCCGAGGCGAGCACCTCGTGGTGCTCCGTCGCGGCCGGCTCTTCACCGTGCGGCTCGGCGACCTCACGCCCATCTCGGCGGTCGACGCCTTCGGGACGGGGATCGACCCGCTCGGCGCCTGGTACGACGAGCTTCTCGTGACGAACGACACGATCGTCGTCATCGGCTACAGCTACGCGCGCGGCGGCACGGAGATCGGGCTCTTCGACCTCGACGCCACCGGACACATCACGTCGCGCGCGACGTATCACATGCGCGCGAACGACTATTTCTCGTCGCGGAACTACGCGAGTCGGCTCATCGGCGACAAGCTCGTCTTCTACTCGCCGCTCTACGTGAGCGCGGACGAGCGCGAGCCGCTCCGTTGGATGCCCGCGATGCGGCGCTGGAAGAACGGCGCGAAGGACAGCGACTTCACCGCGATCATCGAGCCGTCGCACATCCAGCGGCCGCTCGACAAGCCGACCCCGGGGAGCGGACCGCTCGCGCTGCACACCGTCACGACATGTGACGTGGGCAAGCGGGCCGGCGCGGCTGCCACCGCGGGCATGACGTGCACCGCGCGCGCGGTCATGGGGCCCGCCGGTCGCGTGTTCTACGTCTCGCCCGAGGCCGTCTACGTCTGGATGACACCGTGGGTGCCGCGAGGAGCGAACGAGCGCCCGGCGGGGTCGCTGCTCTACCGCATGCCGCTCGACCCGAACGAGGACGCGCGCGTCCTGCGGACCCGCGGCGCGCCGATCGATCAATTCTCGTTCCTCGAGCGCGACGGACACCTCAACGTCGTGGTGCGCGCGGGCGCGAGCGGGGAAGCGATGTGGTCGCCGGAGGTGACCGGCGGGGCGATCGCGATGCTTCGCGTGCCGGTCGCGAGCTTCACCGCGCGCGCCGAGAGCGCGCCGTCGTCCGCCTACGTTGCGCTCCCGGAGGCGCGCGGGTCGGTCCTGCACAATCGCTTCGTCGGCGATCACCTCCTCTACGGCGTCGGCTCTGGATGGGGACGGCCGACGAAGCCGGCGGACGCTCGCGTGTTCGTCCATCGCTACGCCGGGAGCGCGCCGCCCGTCGCGCTCGCGCTCGGCCACGGCATCGACCGCATCGAGCCGCTGGGCGACGACGCGATCGTCGTGGGCACGGACGGCGCCGACCTCGGCTTCACCTCGATCGCGCTCGACCCGAGGGCAGCGCCGGTGCTCGGCACCCGCTACACACGCAAGAACGCGTCGCAGGGCGAGCTACGCAGCCACGGCTTCTTCTACCGGGACGACGGCGATCGCAGCGGCATCGTCGGCCTGCCCGTCCGCGGAGGCGATGCGCCCGGCTACAAGCATCTCGTGGAGGGCTCTGCGAGCGTGCTCTACCTGCAGCACGACCGGATGCGCCTTCGCGAGCTCGGCACGCTAGGCGCGAAGGCGGGCGCACCTGCCGATGATCGTTGCCGCACCTCGTGTGTCGACTGGTACGGCAACGCGCGCCCGCTCTTCGTGCAGAATCGAGTGCTCGCGCTCATGGGGTACGAGCTCGTCGAGGGCAAGCTCGATGCGGGCCGCCTCTCGGTCGACCGGCGCGCGACGTTCGCCCCTTAGGCAGCCAATTTGGGGACCTCCGGCCCCCCCCCCTCACTCGCTCCGCTCGCGAGCCTCCCCCAGGAAGAATCGGCGCTGCGCGCCGACCGGCGTGCGGAGCGCACGCCGTTTCTCGTGAGTCAGCGATCTCGAGACCTCACCAGTGGAAGGTCACAGCCTCGCTCGACCCAGGCGTGAAATCGGCGCCGCTGCGGCGCCGTTCGCCGCAGGCGAATCACGCCGGACCGGTGGCGAAATGGGGAGACCTCACGAGTGGAAGGTCACGGCCTCGCTCGACCCAGGCGTGAAAACGGCGCCGCTGCGGCGCCGTTCGCCGCAGGCGAATCACGCCGGACCGGTGGCGAAATGGGGAGGCTCACGAAGTGAGGGGCGGAGCCCCACTAGAAGATTGCGCCGAGCGAGCCGCTGCCCATGAGGGCAGCGACGCCGACGAGAGCGCTCTCCTCGCGGAGGAAGAGGACGTTGCCGGTCGCCCCGAGGTCGATGAAGAACGTTCGCCTCGAGTCGAGGGCGACGCGCGCCGCGAGGAACACCTCGGGCCCGAAGGTGAAGGCCGTCTTCGACTCCGACCCGGTGCCAGGCTGGAGCGCAGCGGCCGTCGGCTCGATCGACTGGGCGACGAGGCCTGCGCGCCCGCCGCCACCTCCGCGGAGCGTGAGCATGCCGAGCGGGAGCCGGTACTCGATGCTCGCGCGGCCGTAGCCCCCGGTGAGCCGCTCGTTCTTCTCGGCGAGGTCTCGGCCGGTGAATTCGGCGCCGCCGCCGACGCTGATCGCGAGGCGCGGCCATGCGTACGACCAGCCGACGTGCGGACCGTGCACCAGCGAGGTGCGCACGTTCGCTCCCGTGTCGTAGCCGACGGAGACCTCGTGGTGCCCCGAGGCGTCGGGCGCGGGCGGGGCCACGCGATCGGGCTCGGGCTCCTCGCCCTTGCGTGCGAGCGCCTCGAGGCTCGAGGCAGCGAACTCGCGGTCCTCGAGCCTGCGCTCCTCGCCCTCGCCGATCGCGATCGTCGCCATGCCGCCGACGGCGCCGACGCGGCGCTGCACGACGTAACGCCCCGGTGGCAGGCGAAGGGCCATGCGCCGATCGGGGGAGCTCCAGAGCTCGGAGAGGACGCTCTTCGCGCCCGACGAGTACACGAGGAAGTGGGCGTCGCGACCCTGCGGGAGCGACAGGGTCGCCATGCGCGCGGCCGTCTCGGTCAGCACGACCGGGGCGGCCTCGCGGAGGCTCACGACGGCCTCGGGCTTCTGGAGGACGCCGCTGCTCTTCGCGGAGCGGATCATCGTCTGCGAGTGCGCGAACGCGAAGCTCTCCTCGAGCGTGACGCGTGCGTCGCCGTTGGCGTCGGCGGCGCCGCGGAGCCCGTTGAGCCAGGCATGCGTGAAGATCGCGCCCTGGAGCTCGTCGGACTCCTGCGCGGCCTCGCCGTCGCTCGACGCGTGAAGCCAGACCTGACCCGTCGCTTGCGGGACGTTCGTCGCGGTGATCGCGAACGGCTCGTCGGCGGTGAAGCCCTTGTCGCGTGTCGCTCGACACGCGTCGGTCACGGCGATGCGGAGCCCCGCGGGGACCTCGCCCAGCTTCGCGGAGAGATCGGTGAGCAAGACGCGGTCGTCGCCCAGGTGGATGGCGTCGTGATCGCCATGCCCGCTGAAGTAGAAGATGAGGGTGACCTCGTCCGTCCGGTGCTTCTGCGCTTCGGTGCGTGCGCGGTCGACCGCGGCGAACAGCTGCGCGCGCGAGGGCTCGGCGAGAACGAACGCGTTCTCCGGCTTCACTCCGCCGAGGCTCACGACCACGTCGCGCACGCGCGTCGCGTCCGTGCCGGCGAACTTCAGCGGCCGCTCGGCCGCGAGACCGACCTTGCTGCCCGCGGATACGAGGATGCGCACGGGCTCGGCGAACGCCGCGCTCGCGGAGGTCGCAACGCCGAGCGCAACGGCTCCGGCGAGTAGCAAGCGCATGGGCGCCCTCACGGTGACTCCCACTCGATGCGGAGGGTCGTGACGCCGTCGAGCTGGTGCGTGGAGCGAGCGCGCGCGACCGCCTCACGCGTGCCGATGAGGATCGTGCCGCGTGTCTCCGCGGCGTCGAACTTCGCGGACTTCTCCGAGAAGTGCGTGCCCGGGCCGCGCACGGCGTCCGGCATCAGCTCGAGATAGCTTCCGTCGTCCCCCAGCACCGCCCCGAGTATGGCCTGCTCTCGGTCGAGCGCAACCTCGACCCGGATGCGGTCTCCCGGCCTCACCCGCACGGTCGACGAGAAGCGGGCCTGCTGCCCTGCACGCTCGCGAACGACGGCGACCTGCGCGCCGCCCTTGAACTGTGTCTCCGGCTCGGCCGCGGCGACCGCGGAAGGAAGCGGAGCCATCTGGATGCGGGTGACGGTGGTTGCCGGACTCGAAGCCGGTGCGGAGGCGGGCTGGAGCGACTCGGACCTCGCGAGCAGCAGGATCGCCGCGGCCGCCGCGAGCGGGGTGATCACGGAGGTGGCGAGGAGCCAGAGCCTGCGCTTCGGCTCCTGGCGCGCGGGCGGCGCGTCGTTCGCGACCTCGATCATCGCCTCCGCGCGAGCCACCGCGCGAGCGACGGCCGCGCCGGCCTCGGCGGCGGAAGGCCCCGTGGCGACGAGCGCCTGGAGCTTGCCGACGAGCTCGGCGCACGCCGTGCACGCCTCGACGTGGTCGGCGAAGCCGGCGGGGAGGGGCTCGCCGACCGCGAAGGCTTCGAGATCGAGACTGCTCGGATGGTTCATGAGCGCGCCTCCTTCGACGTGCGCATGTCGCTCGAGGACGGCGTGTGGCTGATGCGCAGCTGGCTGCGGATGTCCTGAGCGCGCTTGTTTACGGTCACCCGAGACATCCCCAGCTCCTCGGCCGCTTCGCCCTGGCTCATGCCGTCGATGAACAGCATGATCGCGAGGGAACGTTGCCCGTCATCGAGGCGTTCGAGGGACTGGACCATCGCGTACCGTGCCTCCGGGTCCATGCCTGGTGCGACGCCCACGGGGTCGAGGTCGTCGATGTCGACGGCGGCGCGCAGGTGCTTTCCGCGGCGCAGCAGATCGATGCACGCGCGGTCCGCCGCACGACACAGCCAGCGATACGGCGACTCCGCAGCGCGCAGGCCCTCGCCACGCCGCAGGAGCACCGAGAGGAGCTCCTGAACGGCGTCGTCCGCCTGCGCGGGATCGCGCAGGAGGAGACGGCAGCGACGCGAGAGCAGCGCACCGTAGCGCTGGTACACGTCGCTCACCTCGGCAGCGGAGAGTCCGCGCAGCTGCAACGGATCATCCGCCGTCCGCGGCGCCGCCGTCGATGCTCGCGTCGGCCGCTCCGCCGTCGACGGCGCCCGAGACCGTGCACGGCCAGCCGACCGGGACGGGCTGACCCGGAGTGAGCGACGCCGCGTACCCGGGGCTTCCGGCGCATGCCGTCGTCTCGTAGACGCCGCCCGAGCAGAGGCCGACCGGCTGCGGGATCGGAGCCGGGCAGTCGACCGCCGGATAGTACGAGAAGGCGGTGCCGTCCGGAGAGCAGGAGAGCGCCGGATCGGTCGGGCTCGGGTAGCCCGAGCCACCGCTCGAGCCACCGCTCGAGCCGGAGCTACCGCCACTCGAGTCGCCGACCGGGACGGGCGACGGGGCGATGCCGCCCGTGCCCGTCGAGCCGCTGCCCACGTACGAGTCGTAGGACTCGCACACCGCGCCCGGCAGGTACGTCGACGACGTGAGCTTCAGCTCGACGAGGTTCAGCGGGAGCCAGCGGCCCTCCGACCACGCCAGGTTGAAGCCCGAGGCGGGGAGGATGCCCGACTTGTCGCGGAGCTTCTCGTAGTCGAGTGTGCCGCCGCCCTTCAGGTAGACGAGGATGAGCTCGCTGTTGCCGCCGAGGATCTGATCCGGTGACGACGCGTACTGGCCCTCGAGATCGAGCTTCCCGTTGCCGTTGGTGTCCGCGTAGACGATGAAGCCGGCAAGGGCCGCCGCGATCGGCTCGGTGATCTGTCCGCCGACGATGTCGCGAGGCGCGAGCTTGGTCGAGACGCCGAACGCACCGCCGCCGCCGCTCGTGCTGCTGCCCCCACTCGGCGGGGTCGACGTGCCCGGGTCGGGGCTGGGGGAAGGGACGTCGGCCGACGGCGGCTGCGAGCCGCTGTTGCCGCTGAAGGAGCGGCCTTCGATCGTCGCGAAGTATTCGGCCGAGGGGACCCCCAGGTTCATCGTGAACTTGCCGCCGACGACCGGGACGTCGCTCCCGACCTCGACGCTCGCCTGGGGCCCGGTGCCCGGGTTCGTCATGACCTTGCGATAGACGAGGGCGACGCGCGCGTTCGCCGGGACCGAGATGCCGGTGAGGGCGCCGGAGACGGTCGCGACGCGACCCTCGCCGGCGCGCGTGGGATCGGAGATGCCGCCGCAGGCGATCGCCGCGAGCGTGAGCGCCACGGATGAGGAGAGAAGAGCGAAGCGAAGGGGGGTCATGGGGGTCGAGGCTCCTACCGGAAGTACGGCTTCTGATCTCCCGGACGCAGGAGGGGGCTCCGGCTGTAAAGCACGGGCCGCGCTTTTTTCAACCCGACGCGGGCGAAGCTGAAAAATGACGGCAAATACGCGAAGTTTGACGCACCGAGACGTGCCGATTTTGCGTCCTGCGGTTGCCAGCGTGCCGCGCCCTAGGTACACCGCCTGGCCCGCGGAGCTCGTCCAATGCCCTCCATCGCCATCACCGGAACCGGACTCTTCACCCCTCCCCACGCCATCTCGAACGACGAGTTGGTCGCCGCGTTCAACGCCTACGTCGCCGCGGAGAACGAGAAGAACGCCGCGCGCATCGCGAGCGGCGAGGTGAAAGCGCTCGAAGGCTCGAGCGCCGAGTTCATCGTCAACGCGTCCGGCATCCGCCGCCGGTACGCGATGGATCGCACGGGCATCCTCGACCCCGCGATCCTCGCGCCGCGCATCGCCGAGCGCTCCAACGAGGAGAACTCCATCCAGTGCGAGATGGCCCTCTCCGCCGCTCGCGAGGCCCTCGCGCAGGCCAACCTCGCGCCCGCCGACATCGGCGCCGTCATCGTCGCGTGCTCGAACCTGCAGCGCCCGTACCCGGCCGTCTCGGTCGAGGTGCAGGAGGCGCTCGGCACGAAGGGCTTCGCGTTCGACATGAACGTCGCGTGCTCGTCGGCCACCTTCGGCATCAACGTCGCTCGTGACATGGTCGCCGCGGGCAGCGTGAAGCGCGTGCTCGTCGTGAGCCCCGAGATCTGCACGGGTCACCTCAACTTCCGCGACCGCGAGAGTCACTTCATCTTCGGCGACGCGTGCACCGCGGTCGTCGTCGAGGCGCTCGAGGGGTCGACGGCCGCCGAGCCGTTCGAGATCCTCGGGACGCGCCTGGCGACCAAGTACTCGAACAACATCCGCAACAACTTCGGCTTCCTGAACCGCGCCGCTCCCGAGCACCGCGACGAGACCGACAAGCTCTTCGTCCAGCAGGGCCGAAAGGTCTTCAAGGACGTGTCGCCCATGGTCGCGGAGCTCGTCTCCGGCCATCTCGACAGCCTCGGCATCTCCCCCGGCGACGTGCGTCGCATGTGGCTCCACCAGGCCAACGGCACCATGAACCAGTGGATCTCCCGCAAGGTCCTCGGTCGCGACGCGACCGCCGAGGAGGCGCCGTCGGTCCTCGAGGACTACGCGAACACGAGCTCGTGCGGCTCGATCATCACGTTCCACAAGAACCGCTCCGGCCTCACCGCCGGTGACATCGGCGTGGTGTGCTCGTTCGGCGCCGGCTACTCGGTCGGCAGCGTCATCGTGCGCAAGGCCGCCTCGCGCGCTTCCTGAGCGCGCGGAGCAGAGCTCAGAACCCGCCGGGCGGCGGCTTCGTCGAGAGAAACGCCGCCGCGGCGGGGATCACGCCGGAGTCGACGCCGTGCTCGATCTCCGTGCGCAGAAGATCGTAGCCGACGACCGGCTTGCGTACGAACGACATCGCGCCGAACGTCGTGCGGATCGCGTCGAGCATCGCGGGCTCGCCGCTCGTCGCCGGTCTTCGCGCTGAGCGAGTCGTCGACGCGCTCGGGGGAAGCCACGCGACGTCGATGGTGCCGCCGCGGAGCGCGCGCACGAGCTCGTCGTAGGAGCCGACGTGACGCCTCACGAGGGTCACCCCGGCATGCGCTCCGATGAAGCGCATGAGCGCGTTCAAGCGCGGCTCGAAGCCGACGAAGCTCGGCGGCGGAACGAGCCCGAACGTCAGGCGTGCCGGAACCCCCATCTCGACCGAGCGCTCAGCGCCGCGTGCGAGTGCCGGCGCTCGGGAGGCTGTTCACGTCGAAGACGGGCGTGCCCGAGGCGGGCTTCGCAGTCACCGTCGTGGGGGCGGGGGCGGGCGCGGGCGCGGCCGTGTCGGCCGTGACGGTCGGTGACTTCGCGGTCGCCGACGTCGTCGCGAGCGCGAGCTTGGTCGACGTGGCGACCGTCGGGGCGCGAGGAGCAGATGCAACCGGCGACGCGGAGGCCGGGTCCGTGTTCGCGAAGATCGCAATCGCCGCGAGCACGAGGAGCGGAAGCAGCGCGGCGACGAACAGCCACGAGAAGCGCTTGCGACGAGACGCAGCGCGCACGAGGAGCGTCGGCTCGGGGCGATAGCCGTCGAGCGTGGCGTCGGCGAGCGAGCGCATGCGCCCGAGGGGGTGATAGAACGCGTCCTCCTCGATACCGGTCGGCGGTGCGCTTGGCATCGTCAGGTAGCGAGGGGTCGACGGGGTCGGCGCGGGCGTGGGCGCCGGAGCCGTGTAGGCCGGGGGCACCGGCGTCAGCAGCCCGAGGGGGGCGGGGGTCGCCGGGCCCGCGGTGTCGTCCGTTGCGCGACGCCCGAGGGACTCGAAGATGTCGTGGCCCGAGGACGGTGCCGGCGCCGGCAACAGCGTCCGCGACGAGCGCGCGACGAGCTTCTCGGCTCGGGCGATCGCCGCGGCCATGTCCTGGACCTCCAGGATGTCGCTCGGATCGAGCTCCTGGGTCACGCCGGGCGCGCCTGAGCGGCCGCTGGCAAAGGGCAGGGGGGTGTCTTCGCGCAATCCGACGCGGAAAGCATTCCGCGCAACGCTGTCGCCATCGGCGATCAGTCTGGATGAGCTGCGAGACGGTTCGCGAGAAGAATCAGCCTCGGAAGGTGAGAACCTCAACGTGACCGGGTGGTAGCGCGAGAGTCGGGGGCGCGCCAGTCCATTACGGGTAGAATCGGCGCGATGTCCTCCCCGGACGCATCCGCGGTAACCCAGCAACGTGCCTGGGTTTTGCGGGTCGACCTGGCCTTCGTGGACCGCCGCTTCGGCGTGGATGCCGTCAATCGCCTCCTCGAGAGCGGCCGGGAGCACGCCGAGCTGCCCCGGCTCGAAGGAGGGCGGCTCGGGGCCGCGCTGCTGCGGGACCCCCGGGACCCCCTCCCCAACCCGCGCTCGCTCGACCCGGCCGCCACCTCGATCGCGCTCCGCCTGCGGATCCAGGGCGAAGACCTCGAGATGGCGTGCGCCTGCTCGCGCGGCCGGCCCTACGTCTGCGAGCACGTCATGCGGGTGCTCGTCGACCTCGCGGTCCACCCACGCCTCGGCGAGGCCCTCGTCGCGCGGGGCATCGCGACCCCCGAGCTGCTCGAGGAGCTCGGGCCCTTGCGCGCTCGGGCGCACGAGGAGCGGACGCTCGACGAGCGGCTCGCGCACTGGCTTCCCTCGAGCCAGGTCGAGGACGACCTCGAGATCGACGTCGACGTCGTTCGTTCCGCAGGCCTGGCCGCCGCGGACGAGCGCCCCGCCCTCGTGCTGCGCCACCGGCGACCGAAGTCGCGCACGCTCCTTCGCCCGCGCGACGTGCTCGAGGCCCGGCTCCCTCCTCGGCATCGTCGCCTCGTCGAGCTGACCGCACCGGGCCACACCGACCGCAACGTGCTCGTTTCGACACGTGCGCAGGCCTCGATGCTGCTCCATCTCCTCCGTGAGGAGCCCGCGATCTTCACGCGCGAGTGGAGGAGCCGCCTTCGCTTCTCGACGACGCCCGTCGCGCCGCGCATCGAGCGCGACGAGCGCGCGGCTCGACTCGTCGCGCGCTGGTACGCGGCCGACGGGCGTCTCGTCACGGACGCGGCCGATACGCTCCTCTTCACCGGCCCGTTTCCGTATCTCTGGTCCGAGGCTCACGGGGTCTTCCACCCCGTCGCCGCCGAGGTGGACCTCGACCTCGCGTGGGGGCTCTCACGCGTACCGTCGCTTCCGCTCTCCACATCGTCGGCCGAGCGCGTCGGGCGCGCGCTCCTCTCTCGCGGGCGCGGTCTCGGCGTGACCCTCCCGCCGCCGGAGGTCTTCGGGCTTCCTCCTCTCGAAGCGCCCGCGTTCGAGCTCGCGCTCACGGGGACTCCGCTCGACGTGCGCGGCGAGCTGTTCGCCGTCTATCGCGCGGGCCGCATGCGCGTCGCGCCGAACGCTCACGACATCGCGGGCCGCGACGTCGAGGCCGAGGCTCGCGCGCTCTCCCTCGTGCGCTCGGCGGGGCTCGACCGGCTCGACGCCGCCGTCGACGAGGCCAGCGACGACGGGCTCGGTCGGGCGAGCGAAGAGCGCGCCGTCCATTTCTGGCGGACAGGCATCCTCGAGGTGCGCAGCGCGACCGCGCCGCGCGTCGACGTCGTCGTCGCCGAGTCCCTCGCTCGCGTGAAGGTGGGGCCGCCCGTCTCCGTGAACGTGGAGGTCGGCGTGGCCTCGGGGTGGCTCGACACCGAGCTCGATTTCCGGGCGGGCGCGCTCAAGGTCGAGATGAGCCGGCTGCGTGCCGCGCTCGCCGCCCGCGGTCGATGGGTCGCGCTCTCCGACGGCACGCTGTCCAAGATCGAAGGCGAGGTGCTCGCGCTGATCGACGAGAGCGCGTCTCTCTTCGACGACGCCGGGCGTGCTCGCCTCGCGCCGCACCAGCTCGGCCGCGTCGAGCGATGGATCGAGCGTTTCGGAGGTCATGCCGACGAAGGCGTCTCGACCCTGCGCGCGCGGCTTCGCTCGCTCGCCGTGCGCGCCGATCCCCTCCTCCCTGCCCAGCTCGAGGCGACGCTGCGGCCGTATCAGGAGGCAGGCATCGCCTGGCTGCAGTTCCTCCGCGAGCTCGGCGCGGGCGGCGTCCTCGCCGACGACATGGGCCTCGGCAAGACGCTCATGACCCTCGCGTTCCTCGCGCGCTGGAAGCAGGACGACGGAGACGCGCCGTCCCTCGTCGTGTGCCCGACCTCGGTCGTCGGAAACTGGGTGAGCGAGGCGAGGCGCTTCGTCCCTCAGCTGCGCGTCCTCGTGCTGCACGGCGGCTCACGCGCCTCGAATCTCGAGCGCATCGAAGACGCCGACCTCGTCGTCACGACGTACTCCGTGCTGCGCCGCGACGTCGATCGTCTCGCGGCGACGCGCTTCCGCTGCGTCGTGCTCGACGAGGCGCAGAACGTGAAGAGCAGCACCACCGCCACGGCCCGGGCCGCTCAGCGCCTCTCGTCCGGAATGCGGCTCGCGCTCTCCGGCACGCCCGTCGAGAACCGCCTCGGCGAGCTCCGGGCGATCATGGGGTTCGTCAATCCGGGCATGCTCGGCACGACGGCCGAGTTCGAGGAACGCTTCGAGAAGCCGATCACCAACGAGCCTCGCGGTGTGGTGGCCGAGCAGCTCCGCGCGCTCGTTCGCCCCTTCGTCCTCCGACGCACGAAGGCGCAAGTGCTGCTCGACCTGCCGCCCAAGACGGAGGTCGTCCGCACGTGCGTCCTCGGCCTCCGCCAGAAGCGCCTCTACGATGCGCTCGCGATCACGCTCCGCGCGTCGGTGAAGAAGGCCATCGAGAAGCGCGGGGGCGCGAACAGTCGGATGTCGGTGCTCACGGCGATCCTCAGGCTCCGCCAGATGGCGTGCGACCCGAGGCTCGTCGACCCGACCGTTCCCGCCGGCGAGAGCGCCAAGCGTGCCGAGTTCCTCGAGCTCGTGCGCGAGCTCGTGGCCGAGGGTCGGCGCGCGCTCGTGTTCTCGCAGTTCGTGGAGCTCTTCACCTTGTGGCGCGCGGATCTCGAGCGCGAGAAGATCGCCTACGAGTACCTCGACGGCTCGAGCGTCGATCGCGAGACCATCGTCCAGCGTTTCCAGAACGGAGATGCACCGCTCTTCCTCGTGTCGCTGAGGGCCGGCGGTGCGGGCCTCAACCTCACTGCCGCCGATACGGTCATCCACTGCGACCCTTGGTGGAACCCCGCGGTCGAGGACCAGGCGACGGACCGCGCGCATCGCATGGGACAGGCGCGCGCGGTCACTGTGGTGAGGCTCGTCGCGAGCGGCACGATCGAGGAGAAGATCGGGCTGCTCAAGGAGAAGAAGAAGGACCTCGCGGCCGCGGTGCTCGCGAGCCCGAGCGCGGAGGAGGGCGCCGACGCGCCCGTGGAGGCGCTCCGCGGCCTCAGCGACGACGACGTGGAGGCGCTGCTCGGAGGGCTGCGCGACGAGGGTGAGAGCGAGAGCGAGGCGCCTGCCCGCAGCGATGACCAGGAGGGCGAGCACGAGGTGGTGCTCGCTCGGCGCTTCGTGGCGGAGCGCGAGGTGGACGAGCTGCGCGCGATCCTGAAGCGCGTCGAAGGAAGCGGCACGCCGCGCAAGGATCTCGCGCGCAAGGTCGGTCTGCCGGTCGCCCGGGTGTCGCTGCTTCTCATCGGCCACGCCGTCCCCATCCCGACGCGCGCGGCGGAGAAGATCCGCGCGCTCCGGATTGGCTTCGACCCACCGCGCTGAAGGTACGGTGAGCTCGAGCGTGGCTCCCGTAAAGCACCGTAAAGGGCGGCATGGGACGGGGAGCCTGGACGTCTGACCTCACCGAGGCCAGCGGCCTCGAAGGAGATTCGTAAAAACATCATGCGTTCCAAGATCATCGCCATCGGACTCGTGCTCGGTACCCTCATCGCTGTTCCCGCGTTCGCGGCTCCCGCGCAGGGCGGCGCGGCGTCGCGCGGTGAGAAGGGTGAGAAGGGTGAGAAGGGTGAGAAGGGTGAGAAGGGTGAGAAGGGTGAGAAGGGTGAGAAGGGTGAGAAGGGGGAGAAGGGTGAGAAGGGTGAGAAGGGTGAGAAGGGGGAGAAAATTGCATTTCCCGTCCCGGCAGCCACGTTCAAGCAGCACGTCGACGCGCGCATGGCGAAGGCGCGCGCGCACATGGAAGAGCGCGCGAGCAAGCTCCCTGCCGATCAGGCGAAGGAGCTCCGCGCGAAGTTCGAGGCCGGCGCCGCGGCGATGAACGCCGAGGTCGCGAAGGCGGTCGCCGACGGCACCGTCACGAAGGAGGAAGCGCAGGCCGTTCGCGCGGCGGGCCCGCACCGCGGCGGTGGCGGCCATTGCGAGGGCAAGGACAAGGGCAAGAAGGCCTGAGTCGTCACGCGGGCTGGTCGAGCGAGCACGCTCGGCCAGCCAACACGCGTTGCGCCGCTCGCGTCACTGCAAGGCGAAGCGCGCGGCCTTGATGACGATCCACTGGTAGGAAGACGGGATCACGCGCTGCACGAGGTCGTAGATCTTCGCGTCGGTACCGACGAGCACGCGCCGAGCGTTGCGCCGCACGCCGCGGAGGATGACGTCGGCGGCCTCGTCCGCGGTGACGCGAAAGTGCTTCTCGATATGGTGGTGGCTGTTGTCGAGGTCCTTCACGCCGAGGTCCGCCACGCTCTTGCTCATGCGCGCGGTGCGGGCGATGTTGGTCTTGATGCCGCCGGGGTGGACGCTGGTCGCGCTCACGGGCGCGCCGGTCATGTCGAGCTCGATGCGAAGCGCCTCGGTGAAGCCGCGGACCGCGAACTTCGTCGCGTTGTAGGTGCTCTGCCCGGGGAAGCCGACGAGGCCGAACAGGCTCGACGTGTTCACCACGTGCCCTTCGCCGGACGCGCGCAGGTGAGGCAGGAACGCCTTCGTGCCGTAGACGACGCCCCAGAAATTGATGCCGACGACCCACTCGGCGTCGTCGTAGTCACAACCCTCGACCGTCGCGCCGTAGGCGACGCCCGCGTTGTTGAAGATGAGGTTGCACTTGCCGTGATTGGCGACGACCTCGTCGGCCCACGTGTACATCTCGTCGCGCTTCGACACGTCGACGCGCCTGGACGTGACCTTCACGCCGTGGATTCCGGCGAGCTTCGCCGTCTCCGCGAGGCCGACCTCGTTGACGTCGCTGATCGCCACCTGGCAGCCGCGCTCGGCGAGCTTGACCGCGAGCGAGCGGCCCATGCCGGACCCCGCCCCCGTGATGGCGGCGACCTTGTTCGAGAAGGACTTCATGAGGGCGTGGCTCCGTGATGCGCGGCGCGGGCGGGAGCGAGGGCTCCGCGACGCGACTCCGCGGCGTTGATCGCGAAGAGCGCGCGCGTCGCGCCTGCGATCTCGATGACGGCGTCGCGGCATGCCGGGCTCACGCCTACCATGTTGAAGAAGCCGTGGATGAGTGAGTGGAAGCAGCGTGGCACCGTGATCGTGCCCGCGGCGAGCAGCGCCTCCGCGTAGGCCGTGCCCTCGTCGCGCAGCGGGTCGAAGCCCGCGGTGACCACCAGCGCCGGTGCGAGGTCGGCGTGCGACTCGGCATGGAGCGGTCCGTGACGCGGGTCGCGAAGGTGAGGACCAGGTGGGCCGGAGTACTGGTGCGTGAACCAGTCGACCGACGCGCGCGTGAGGAAGAAGCCCTCGGCGAAGAGGTCCATCGACGGGTACTTCTTCGTCCGGTCGACCGCGGGATAGATCAGCATCTGACAGGCGGGGCCGAGCCCGCCGTCGGCGACCGCGAGCTGCGCGACGACCGCGGAGAGGTTGGCGCCCGCGCTGTCACCGCCGATGCCGACGCGTGCCGGGTCGGCGCCGAGCTCCGCGGCATGGCTCTGCGCCCAGCGGAGCGCGGCGAGGGCGTCCTCGACGGGAGCAGGGAACGGGTTCTCCGGGGCGAGCCGGTAGTCGACGGCGAGGACGTGCATGCCGCCGTGCCGGCAGAGCACGCGACAGGGTGCGTCGTGCGTGTCGAGATCGCCGAAGACGAAGCCGCCGCCGTGGAGGAAGACGAGCAGCGGAGCGCCTTCACCTCGTTCGGGCGCATAGTGTCGCGCGCGGAGCTTGCCGACGGCGCCGTCGATGTCGAGGTCGCGAACCGAGCCGACGCGCGTGGGCTTGCCGGAGATGAGGCGAGCGGCGTCGCTCTGCTGCTTGCGCAGCTCGACGGGCGTGGTGAGCGCCAACTCTCCGCGCTTCTCGTTCGCGGCGAGGAGGAGCTGCAGCTCCGGCGCGAGCGCGTGGCCGTCGATGACGATGGGCTTTCCTCCGGACAGCGCGATCTGCACGCGCTCAGGGAGCGAGCACATCGCGGACATGAGGGCGGCGCCCAGGCGATCGGTGATCTTCGTCTCAGTCATGAGCAACCTGCGGGGACCCTTGCACGCGGGTGTTGTGGCTTTCCGTCATGTCGACGAGCGCAGAGCGACGGGCCATGATCGCATACTCCGACGGATCGAAGCGTTCGACACGTCTCTTGAACGTGAAAGTGAAGCCTGGCCACAGGGCCGAGTTTCGGCCGTGCGCGTCGAGGTACCAGCTCGAGCAGCCGCCCGACGTCCACACGGTGCCCTTCATCTTCGCGTCGACCTCGGCGACGAAGGCCGCCTGGGCGCTCTCGCGCGGCTCGACGCTCGCCATGCCTCGCCGGTCGACGTAGCGGAGCGCGTTGACCAGGTGCTCGATCTGGCTCTCGATCATCGTGATGACCGAGGTGTGCCCCAGGCCGGTGTTGGGGCCCTGCAGGAGGAAGAGGTTCGGGTATCCCGCGACGGTCGTCCCGAGGTGCGCGGTCATGCCGTCCTTCCACGTGTCGGCGAGCGTGCGGCCGCCTCTGCCGCGTACCCGTTTGGCGAACGGGTACTTCTGCACCTGGAAGCCCGTGCCGAAGATGATCGTGTCGACCTCGTGGAGGACGCCGCTCTTCGTGAGGACACCCTCGGGGCGGATCTCGGCGATGCCGTCGGTCACCAGGTCGACGTTCTCCTTCGCGATCGCGGGGAGGTAGTCGTCCGAGAGGAGGATGCGCTTGCAGCCCATCGCGTAGCTCGGGGTGAGCTTTGCCCGCAACGAGGGATCGCGCACGGAGCGCTCGACGTGCTTCATCGCAAGCCGCTGCGTCAGCTTCGCGGCACGCGTGTCGAAGAAGGCGAGCGCCATCACCTCGCGGAGCGCGTAGATGCTCGCGCGCTTCAGCCACTGCGCCGCGTTCGAGCGGCGGAGGATGTTGCGCTCGAGCTCACCGAGCGCGTGGTCGCGACGCGGGACGATCCACGCCGGCGTGCGCTGGAAGACCTTGAGCGCGGCCACCTTCGGCTGGATGGCCGGCACGAACTGGATCGCCGAGGCGCCCGTGCCGATGACGGCGACGCGCTTGCCGGCGAGGTCGTGCGCGTGGTCCCAGCGCGCGGAGTGGAAGGCCTTGCCGGCGAACGTGCTCAGGCCGGGAAGGGCAGGGACGGCGGGGTCGCTCAGCGCTCCGACCGCAGCGACGAGGAAGTCGGCGGTGAAGGCGCCGCGGCCCGTCTCGAGGCGCCACCGCTGGGCGTCGTCGTCCCATGTGGCCTCGCGGATCTCGTGATCGAAGCGCACACGCGGGAGCACGCCGAAGCGCTCGGCGCACGCGCGGAGGTAGGCCCAGATCTCGCGCTGCGGCGAGAAGCTACGCGTCCACTCCGGGTTGCGCGCGAACGAGAACGAGTACAGGTGCGATTCGACATCGCAGGCGCAGCCCGGGTACGTGTTGTCGCGCCACACGCCGCCCACGTCGCCGCCGCGCTCGAAGACGAGAAAATCGTGGAAGCCCGACTGTGCGAGCCGGATGGCCGTGCCGAGCCCGCCGAAGCCGCTGCCGGCGACGGCGACGCGAACGTGCTGAGGCTTCGTCTCGTTCATCGTGGGTTCTCCCCCGGAAGGCGCCGAATCGCTCTGGTACCGGTGCGTACCAGAGAATATGGTACGCACCGGTACCAGGATGCAAGGCGCGGGGACGAAAAAGAAGGCCGCGGCAGCCGACCACGGCGCGGAGGGGCCGGACGTTCATCGGCTCCGGCTGCTCGAGGGCTTCTCTGCCGCGGTGTCCGAGCGCGGCTACCCCTCGACGACGATCGCGCACATCGTGAAGGACGCGCGGGTCTCGAAGCGGACCTTCTACGAGCACTTCGCCGACAAGGAGGAGTGCTTCCTCGCGCTCTACGCGGAGGCGACGGAGATCCTCCGGAAGGGCGTCGAGCACGCGCTGAAGGCCCCGGAGCTCCCGTGGCAGGAGCAGCTCGAGGCCGGGCTCGACGCCTATCTCTCGGCGCTCGAGGAGAATCCGGCTCTCACGCGGGCCTGTCTGCTCGAGATCAATGCGGCCGGTCCCCGCGCGCTCGAGCTCCGGCTCTCGGGTCACGCGAAGTTCGCCACCCTGCTCCGCGAGTTCGTCGAGCGTACGCGGAAGAAGCACCCCGAGCTCCGGCCGCTGACGGCGCCGATGGCGACCGCGATCGTCGGCGGCATCGACGAGCTCCTGCTCGTGAACGTCGAGGCGGGGCTCACGAGCCGCGTGGGAGAGATCCGCGAGACGGCGACCGAGCTCTTGCGGGCGGTCATCGACGTCCGGCGGTAGCGGCCGGCGCGCCTGCCGCCGGTCGGTGCTTCGAGAGCACGAGCCCGGCGACGACTGCCCTCGCCGAGAGCGCCGCGTTCTCCGCCTCGACCGGGACCACGCCGAGGGCTGTCAGAGTTGCGACAGAAACGATCGTCGTGGCGACAGCGAACACGATCCTGCGCGTGCGCCGGACCGCGTGCCGGCGCTCGTCGATGGACTGGAGGAAGCGCTCGACCCTCGCAAAAGAAGGGCGATCGGCGTCATCATCGTCGGGCTCGTGGCGGTGATGGCGATGCGTGGACATGGTCTCCTCCGCTCTCGAGGGGAGACGGGTGCATCGTGCATGCCGGGCTGTCGGCCGGCCGATTCGCCGGTCGGGCGCGGCGGCCGATCACGCGGCGGTCAGGCGCTCGCCGAAGAATGCGAGGACGCGGTCGAGCGCAACGCGGGTCGGGTGCCCGGCCTGGTCGACGAGGTCGTGCGTGACCACCGAGTGCGCCTGGCGAGGGATGCCGTGCGCGTTTCCGCGTGAAGAGTCGATCTCGATCCCCTCGAACGCGTCGCCGAGCTCCTCGCGCAGGCGTTCGAAGCGCTCGGGCGGGCACATGAAGTCGTGGGTGAAGCGCATGCCGATCACGGGGACACCCGCCGCGGCTCGGCGCTTCACGGTGACGAGGTCCTCCTCGGAGAGGTGGAGGCCTCGCTTGGCGGAGCGGGAGAGCCCGATCGGAAGCGACGGCTGGCTCAGGACGGGGGCCATCATCGACTCCTCCACCATGAGGGCGAGCGCGAAGTTGCCGGTGAGACACATTCCGATCGCGCCCACGCCCGGGCCCCCGAGCTCGGCGTGAGCCGAACCGCAGAGCGCGCGCAGCCAGGAGATGATCGGGCTCGTCCCGCTCGCGGCGAACACCGAGAACTCGCGGTTGATGCACGCTCGCGCGAGCTGCCCGGCGGCGTACGGCGTGGTCATCGCGCGGCCGGGCGTGCCGAACAGGTTCGGCACGAGCACGCTGAAGCCCGCGTCTGCGACGATCCGCGCGAAGCGCGCGACGGTCGGCGTGATCCCCGGGATCTCGTGCATGACGATCACGCCCGGGCCCTTCCCGCGGCGATAGACGTCGCGCGCCACTCCGTCGAAGGTCATCGGCGTGACCGAGAAGCCGTCGAGCTCGACGCTCATGCCGAGCATCCTAGCCGCGAAGCGCGCGGGGCGGGCGCCCGGTCGCAGGTTTGACTAAGGTGCGTCGCCATGGCGGAAGATTTCACCGAGATGCTCAACGGCGCGCTCGACGGCTGGAGCGTCGCGATGGGGGTGCGCTTCGTGCGCGCGACCAAGGATGAGGTCGTCGCGGAGCTCGAGATCGGCCCGTCGCATCGGCAGCCGTACGGGCTCGTGCACGGCGGCGTGTACGCCGGGCTGGTCGAGACCGTCGCGTCCGTCGGGGCGGGCGTCCATGCGATGGCGAACGGGCGCACGATCGTCGGGCTCGAGAACCACACGTCGTTCCTTCACGCGGTGCGCGAGGGCGTCCTGCGCGCCACGGCGCTGCCGCTCACGCGCGGGAGGCAAACGCAGGTGTGGGAAGCCACCATCACCGACGCGACGGGGCGCATCGCGGCGACGGGCCGAGTGCGCTTTCTCTGCCTCGATCCAGAAGCCGCGGTCGCGGGAGAGACGGTCGCGATGAAGCCTACTTCGTGATGTCGCCGGTGACGGTCTTGCAGCCGACGACGATCTTGATCTTCGCGGCCGGGTCGCCCTTCAGCGTGTCGCACGATTTCCCCTTGAGCGTGACCTTGGTCGGGTTCGTCGGGTCGTCGTAGGTCCAGCCGTCCGTCGGGTTCTGCGGGATGGTCGTGTCCGTGCCGCCGCCCGACGTCATCACGACGTTGACGTTCGCGGGGTCGATGTCGCCGGAGCCCGCGGGCTTCGTGAGCGGGAACTCGCAGCTCGCGACGGCGTCGCGGATGGCGTTGATGGCGGCGAGGAAGTCGACCTTGATCTGCGCTGCCGTCTTCGTGCCCGGCGTGATCTGGAAGTGACAGGGCTTGCCCGTCTTGTCGGCGTTGCCCCAGTTGGGGTTGCAGCCCGCGACGGCGGTGCCGCCGGCCTGCGCGAGGTCCTTCATGAAGGCCTCGTCGTAGACGAGCGTGGGGCTCGCGTCCTCGTTGCCGACGCCGACGGCGAACGTCGCGACGGGCGGCGTGCCCGTCCTCGCGGCGGTGACGGAGGCGAGGCACGCCATCTTGCTGTCGGTCGGGATGCCGTCGGTCATCGCGACGAGGACGTACTTGCCGCCCGTCTGGACCGGAGCCGTGGGCGTGTACGCCTTGAGGATGCCGAGCTGTCCGTCGATGCTCGCGCAGAGCGGCGTGCCGCCGTTCGCGAAGATCGGCGGCGCGAGGCGCGCCTTGAGCGCGGCCGACTGCGCGGCGTCGACGAACTTGATCGGTACGTCGACCGACGTCGCGCTCTTCACGGTCGTGCTCGAGAAGAGGAACAGGCCGACCGCGAAGCTCGGGTCGTTCTTCGTGGCGAGGTCGTCGGAGAACGCGGCAAGCGCATCGCGGACGGCGATCCACTTCTTGCCGGTCTGACGTGCGGGCATCGCCGGGTCGGCCTCGCGCTCTCCGGCGACGTAGTCGTTCGGCGGAGCCTGTCCGGTCGCGCCGTCCATGCTGCCGGAGCCGTCGATGATGAACTGCATGTAGACGGGGATGCGCTTCGCTTCGGCGGACGCGGTCGCGCACGTGTTCGTGAGCGGGTCCTGTCCGCCTGCGTCGCCGCCCGCGTCGCCGCTCATCTCGAAGCCGGGGCCGACCGGCGGCGAGCCGCTGCTCGACCCCGAGGCGTCGGGGTCCTTGAACTCGGAGGTCTCGCTGGACCCACAGCCTTGGCCGAAGAGCGACGCAGCAAGGACGGTGCACGCACCACCAAGGACCCAGGTTCGACGCAAGCTCTCGATCATGACTTCACCCTCATGTGTTCCACACGGAGCGCAATTCTACGCGTCTCCTTCACCTCGCGGCGGAGGTGTGACGTGGATCCGTGTTTGCCCACGTCGTGCGACGCGTTGTCGGATCGCCCGCAAATCCTGGAGGAGCGTATGATGAGGCGAGATGGCGACCGACCCTCCGCCGCGGCCTCCGTCGAGGCTCGCGCCTTCGCGCCCGCCTCCGCGCTCGTCCAGGGACACGCCCGCCCCGCCGCTCGGACCCGCCGAGGAGACGAACGAGGCCGAGGCGCCCGACAGCGTTCGTACGCGTGGCGGCAGGATGGGGACCGTGCCGCTCCGCCCGCTCATCGACATCGGGCAGGCCAGCCTCACGCTCACCGTCGAGCGTGAGGCGGGCAACGTCGTCGAGCGCACGCTCGTCCACGAGGGGGACGTCTGCCGGATCGGGACGCACGCGTCGAACGACCTCGTCCTCGACGACCCTTCGGTGTCTCGCTTCCACTGCCGCATCGTTCCCGACGCGGCGGGCTGGCGCGTCGAGGACTCGGGCTCGCTGAACGGCACGCGTCTCCAGGAGCTGCGCGTTCTCGACGCCGTCCTTCCCGCCGAGGCCGTGCTCTCCCTCGGTCACTCGGTGATCCGCATCGTCGCGAGCGCGCCGGCCGGCAAGACGCTCGTGCCGATGATGCCGAGCTTCGGGACGCTCACCGGGACGGGGAAGGCGATGCGAAAGCTGTTCGCCGTCCTCGAGAAGGTCGCCGCGAGCGACATCAACTGCTTCATCTACGGCGAGAACGGCACCGGCAAGGAGCTCGTCGCGACGGAGATCGTGCAGCGCGGGCCGCGTGCGGCGAAGCCGTTCGTGGTCGTCGACTGCGGTGCGATCTCGCCGAACCTCGTGGAGAGCGAGCTCTTCGGGCACGTGCGCGGCGCGTTCACGGGGGCGGACCGCGATCGGGTCGGCGCGTTCGAGGCGGCCGATGGCGGCACCGTGTTCCTCGACGAGATCGGCGAGCTGCCGATCGGCGTGCAGCCGAAGCTGCTCCGCGCGCTCGAGCAGCGCGAGATCCGGCGCGTCGGCGAGACGGCGACGCGCAAGGTGAACGTGCGCGTCATCAGCGCGACGAACCGCGACCTCGAGCGCGAGGTCAACAAGGGGACGTTTCGCGAGGACCTCTACTTCCGCATCGCGGTCATCACGGTGCGCGTGCCGCCGCTCCGGGATCGGCCGGAGGATCTGCCGCATCTCATCCGCGCGTTCTTGACGCTGCTCGATGCGAAGGACAGCGAGCACCTCTTTCCGCCCGAGGTCGTCGAGGAGCTCGCCCGACACGAGTGGCCCGGCAACGTGCGCGAGCTGCGGAACTACGTGGAGCGGAGCATCGTGCTCCAGACGGCGCGGATGTCGTTGCCGCCGACGGCGGGCGGTGCGGGCTTCGCGGGGGTGGGCGGCGGTGCGGGTGGCGGCGCGGGCGGTGGCGCGCGTGGGGCGGAGGTCGACGTCACCGTGCCCTTCAAGGTCGCGAAGGACGCGCTCATCGACGGCTTCGAGCGCGCGTACCTACGCGGCATCCTCGAGGCTGCCGGGGGCAATATGACGAAGGCGGCCCGCATGGCGGGCATCGATCGGATGTACCTGCATCGGCTCGTGCAGAAGCACGGGACGCGGGATCAGATGCCGTCGTCCGTGAGCGACCCTTCGTCGGCGCAGCAGCGGAAGCCCGTCGAGTAGTCGTAGTACGCGGGGGCGTGCGCGGTGGTGCGGTAGTCGCAGCCCTCGCCGTTGAGCTTCGTGTCGAGGTAGTAGCCGCCGCGGAAGCTGGCGTCGTCGGTCCACTCGTGGACGTTGCCGACCATGTCGTGCACGTCGTAGCCGTTGGTGCACGCCTCGCGGTTGCCCGTCGCTTCGAGGGTGTTCTTCTGCTGGTTGGCGAGCGGGTCGTTGAGGGTCTTGTTCGTGCGCTCGCCGCCGTGGAGCGTGTTCATCGGCGAGCTTCGGTTCGTGTCGACGCACGCGCCGGGCGTGCGCTTGTTGCCGTACGGGTAGCGCGTCGACTCGGGGCCCTTGCAGGCGGTCTTCCACTCCTGCGCCTTGCAGAGGCGCTTGCCCGAGGCCTTGCAGGCGCGCTTCGCCTCGACCATCGAGATGTGCGCTTGCGGGACGACGCCGCGGAGCGAGACCGCGCGCACGTCGTGGCCGTTCGGGGCCTGGTAGGGGCTGAAGCTCTTCTCGCCTCCGGCGGTGCGCTCGACGAGCGAGGCCTCGTACTTGTCGACGCAGCTCGTGCCGACGTGCGCCATGTTGGCGGGGCAGGGGCTCTTCACGTGGACGCGAGAGGCGCCGGCGCCGGCGAGCGACGAGAGCGTCGGGTTGATCGCGACCGGAGCGGCGGAGGCGGTGGAGTAGCCAGCCGTGAGCGAGGCCGCGGCGATGCCGGGGACGAGGAGAAGCGCACCGATGAACCCTGCGAGCCGCTTGCTGCCGGGGGCGCGAGGAGAGCTCTGGTGTGCTGCGGGCATGGTGGGGCTCCCTGCGGGATGGATGCCAGGGGCAATCCTCGTGATCTCGGCGGGTTGAGGGAGGGGGGCGCGAGACCTGGAGTCCTCCCATCGAGGACTGGAGTCATCGGGAGCGAGGGGCGATGGACGCTGTGGGGGCGCGGGCGTCGGCGCGGCGCGACGGGGCATCGGCGGCGGACATCGGAGGAGGGCGGACGGGGAGAAGGACGCGAGAGAGATGATCGAGCTCTGGAGCTGGCCGACGCCGAGTGGGCAGAAGGTTCACATCGCGCTGGAGGAGCTCGGGCTTCCGTACGAGGTCGTCCCCATCAACATCGGGAAGGGGGAGCAATTCTCCGGAATTTCTTGCCATGACGGCGGGCAATCATCAGTGGCGATCCAGTGGCTCATGTTCCAGATGGCGAGCGTGGGGCCGATGTTCGGGCAGCACGCGCACTTCGCGACGTATGCAGCGGAGAAGCTCCCGTATGCGATCGAGCGATATGGGAACGAGTCGCTGCGGATCTTGCGCGTGCTCGACAAGCGACTCGGCGAGAACGAATGGCTCGCGGGCGGCGAGTACTCGATTGCGGACATCGCGACGTTCCCGTGGACGCGCACGTCGGCTGGGCGGGGGATCGACATGAGCGCACTGCCGAACGTCACGCGGTGGCACGAGGCGATGCTCGCGCGGCCCGCGGTGCACCGAGGGCTGGAGGTGATGAAGGACAAGCAGCGGACGAAGCCGATGACGGAAGAGGAGAAGGAGATCTTGTTCGGGAAGAAGCAGCTCGAAGCGCGTTGAGGGGGCGGGCTAAACCGCCTTCGGCGGTGGGTGTGTCCGGAGGTGGCGGACGTCATCGCCGCGGACCATGAAGATGACCTCCTCCGCGATGTTCGTCGCATGGTCGGCGATGCGCTCGATGTACTTCGCGACCTTGATCACCCGGATCGCCGCTGGGATCTCGTCCGGTTGCTCGCGCATCAGCGACGTCATCTCGTCCAAGACCTCGCCATACGCCTGATCCACCGCATCGTCGCGCTCGAGGACCTGCTCCGCTCGACCGACCTCGCCGCCGACGAACGCGTCCAGCGCATCTCGCACCATCTGCTGCGCCTGCTCGCTCATTCGCTTCAGCAGCACCCCCACCACGTCCTTCGCGCCACCGTGGCCCTCCTTCGCGCGCTCCGCGATGTTCACCGCCTCGTCGCCGATCCGCTCGAGGTCGGTCACCAGCTTGAGCGCCGTCGTCAGGAACCGCAGGTCGTACGCGACCGGCTGTCGGAGCGCGAGGATCCGCAACACGAGCGCATCGATCTTCATCTCGTCGTCGTCGATCTGGCGGTCCAGTACCTCCACCTCCGCCGCCCTGTCGTGCGAGCCGCTCCAGAACGCCTCCAGGGCGAGCTGCAGGCTCCGCTCACACCGCGCCCCCATCGCAAGCGAATGCGCTCGCAGCTCCCGGAGCTCCGCCTCGAAGTCTCGACTGGTGTGGCTACGCGACGCCATGAAGCCCCTCCTTCGTTCTACCTACCGGGTTGCATGACGCACGCGCGTGCCGGCCGCGCCGCCGAACCGCGCCAGCCGCGACGCGAGCACATTGGTCAGCAAGATGAGAACCACGAGCGCCGCCGCCGTGCCCGCGCTCACGTCGGCACGATCGGGCGCGAGCCCCGCCGAGTTCACGTACCAGAGGTGGACCGCGAGCGTCTCGCCACCACGGAACGGGTCGAGCGAGTACGCCGTGCCCCGCGAGATCGTCGTGCCCGCGGTCATGATGAGCGGCGCGCTCTCCGCGAACACGCGACCGATCGACAGCACGAGCGCCGAGAGGATGCCCGGCCACGCGTACGGAACCGTCACCCGCAGCGCCGTCTGCACCGGCGTCGCGCCGAGTGCCAGGCTCGCCTCCTCGAGCTCGCGCGGAACCGCGCGAAGGCTCTCCTCGGTGATCCCGACCATCAGCGGGAGGTTCAGGATCGCGAGCACGATGGCACCCGCGAACAGCGAGTAGCCGAGCTTCATCTGGACCACGAAGACCAGGAACCCAAACAGGCCGTAGACGATGCTGGGCAGCGACGCGAGTGTGTCGAGCGCGACCCGCAAGGCAGAGACGAAGCGCCGCTGCTTCGCGAACCGCGCCATGTAGAGCGCCGCGCCGACGCCCACCGGCAGCGTGACCATCGTGCTCAGCAGCGCGAAGTAGAGCGTGTTGAAGATCTCCGGCCCGATCCCGCCGCCAGCGCGCGTTTCGCTCGGCAACGAGATCAGGAAACGAGGAAGATGATCCCGGAAGGCGAGCGCCCCCACGAGGCCAGCGACTCCGATCGCGGCACGAGCGATGCGATTGGCCCTCCGGCTTGCGACGCCTCTCACCCTCACCAGGACGTCGCGCACCACGAGGCTCACCGCCCAGGCACTCACCGCGAAGATCCCCGCGGCGAGCACGAAGCGCATCGCGTCCTCTCCGTCGACGTCGGAGAGCGGGGTCGCGAACGTCGTGAACGCGACGAGGCGGCTCCCGCCCCGGGCGAGGAGATACAAGAGCCCGCCGCCGTAGAGCACGGCGATCGCGAGCGCGACCGTCGCGAGCAGACGCCCGAGCACGCTCTCGAGGATCCGCCCCGCGCGCATCCCGCGACGCAGGCGCGGCGCTGCCGCCTCCGGCGCCCCGCTCTCGTTCCGACGCGCACTTGCGAGGGCCGTCATGTCGTCCTCGCTCCGCGCGTCAGCCAGCGCGTGCCGAGCACCACCACCACGGAGACGACCAGGAGCACGAGCGACATCGCGAACAGCACGTTGCTGCCTGGCGTGCCCGGCCGTGCGTTCTGCATGTCCATCACGATCTGCGTGGAGATCGTGGTGGTCGGCGAGAACGCGCTGTCCGGCAATTTTCGCGCGCCGCCGATCACCATCTGCACGGCCATGGTCTCGCCCGCCGCGCGTGCGAAGCCGAAGAACACCGCAACGACGATTCCGCGCCAGCCGTGCGGGAGCACGACTCGCGTCGCGGTCTGCCAGGGCGACGCGCCGAGCGCAGCGCTTGCATCGCGCAACGCCGAAGGAACGCGCGCGAGCGAGTCGAGCGAGAGAAGCAGGACCGTCGGCGCGATCATCACGCCGAGCAGGATGCCGGCGCTCGCGAGCCCTTCGCCGCCGGTCGCCGCGTCGCCACGCAGGTGATGGGCGACCTTCTCCATCTGCGGAACGAGGTAGACGAGCGCAAGCCAGCCATAGACGACGCTAGGGACCGCCGCCGCGACTTCCATCGTGCGTCGATAGAGCGAGCGCGTGGACTTGGGCGCGAGCTCCGTCGCCCAGAGCGCCGCGAAGACGGCGGGGACGGCGCCGACGAGCACGGCGCCCGCCGCGCTCACGAACGTGCCGAAGATCAGCGGCAGGCCGCCGAACGTGTCGGCCTCGGGCTTCCAGAGCGCGCCCGTCAGCAGGGGCACGAGCCCGACCTCGCGAGCGCCCTTCAGCCCCGCTTGCCCGAGGAAGAGGAGCATCGCGAGCGTCGTGAGGAGGACGAGCGCAGCACACGACACGAGCACGAGACGCACCGCCGCGTCTCGCGGGCCACGATGCGGGGCGAGGACGGCGGTGCCCACGTCAGTCCTTGTCCTTGGTGACCTTCATCTGCGTCACGGGGATGAAGCCCTTCACGCTGGGGACGACCTTGGTCTGGAAGTCGCTCGACAGGACGTAGTCGAGGAACTGCTTCGTTGCCCCGGTGGGCTCGCCCTTCGTGAACATGTGCTCGTAAGACCAGATGGGGTACGCGCCGGACGCGATCGTCTCGGGGCTCGCCTCGACGGCGCCCTTGTCGGTCTTCACCGGAATCGTGACGAGCGAGTCGTCCTTGAACGAGAGCGCGAGGTAGCTGATGGCGCCCTTCGTCTGCTTCAGCTTCGCCACGAGCGCGCCGGAGTTGTCCTCGGTCTGGCCCTCGACGAATTTGTCGCCGCCGAGCACCGCATTGCCGAAGATCGTGCGCGTACCGCTGCCGGCCGCCCGATTGATGACGACGATGGGCTGCGGAGCGCCGCCGAGGTCCTTCCAGTCCTTGACCGTGCCGCTGAACACCTTCGCCATCTGGTCGAGGCTGAGCGCGGGGATCTTCTCGTTGAACGCCCCCTTGTTCGCCATCGCGGCGAAGCCGACGACCGCGACCCGGTGGTCGACGAGCGTCGCCTTCAGGTCGTCGGGCGCGAAGATGTCGCTGTTGCCGATGTGCACGGCGCCACTCGCGACGTCCGCGAGGCCCTTCTTGGAACCGCCCGCGGAGACCTCGACGCTGATCGACCTGTTGTCGGTCTCGAACTTCTCCTTCGCGGCGTTGACGAGCGGCTGCAGCGCGCTCGAGCCGCTTGCGCGGACCGTCTGCTTGCCGGTGGGGGCCCGCTCGGCCGCGCTGGTGGTGACGGAGCCGTCGGGCTTGTCGGCCGCGGGTGGCGGGCTCTTGTCGCACGCTCCGAGCGCGAACATGCCGGCGGTGGCGAGGATCGCGAACAGTGAATTCGTGCTCGTGGACATCAGCCGAATCTCCCCGTGATGTAGTCCTCCGTCTCGCGTTCTTGCGGACGGGTGAAGATGTTGGTCGTGTCGTCGATCTCGACGAGACGACCCATGTAGAAGAAGCCCGTGCGATGCGAGACGCGCGCCGCCTGCTGCATGTTGTGGGTCACGATGACGATGGTCAGGAATTCGCGGAGCTCACTGACGAGGTCCTCGATCTTCGCCGTCGCGATCGGGTCGAGGGCGCTCGCGGGCTCGTCCATCAGGAGCACCTCGGGCTCGACGGCGAGGGCCCGTGCAATGCAGAGCCGTTGCTGCTGACCGCCGGACAGGCTCAGGCCGGACTCCTCGAGCCGGTCCTTCACCTCGTCCCATAGCGCCGCTTGTCGCAGCGCGCGCTCGACCGTGCCGGCGAGGATGCTCCGATCGCGCTCGCCAGCGATGCGGAGCCCGTAGGCCACGTTCTCGAAGATCGTCTTGGGAAAGGGGTTCGAGCGCTGGAACACCATGCCGACGCGTCTGCGTACGAGCACCGGATCGATCTCCGGGCCGTAGATCGGCTCGCCGTCGAGCTCGACCGAGCCCGTGGTCGTCACCGACTCGATCGTGTCGTTCATGCGGTTGAGCGAGCGAAGGAACGTGCTCTTACCGCAGCCGCTCGGCCCGATGAGCGCGAGGATCTCGTTCGCACGGACGTCGAGCGTCACCCCGGCGATCGCGACCTTCGACCCGTAACGCACGGTCAGGTCGCGGGCGCGCATCTTGGCGGTCGCCGCAATCGCGCTGGGCGGCGGCGTGCCATCGGCTGCATCGACAAGCGCAGCAAGTCCCATGCGTCTTGGTACATAAGGCGTGCGACGCGCTCATGGGGGCATCGTGACGATTCAGTGACGCCGGCAAGGCACCGCTGAGCGAATCGCGCACGCATCGCGCAAGCGCACGACCTGCGGCGTCGCCCGGGTGGCCCGGGATCAGAGGTCGCAGACGAGGGTCAGAGGTCGATCTGCTGACCGAGCTCGACGACGCGGTTTGCGGGGAGAGCGAAGTACGAGGTCGCCGGCCGCGCGTTGCGCGAGATGAAGACGAAGAGCCACTTGCGCCAGCCGGCCATCTTCGAGGGGCCGTCTGTCAGCAAGGTCTCGCGGCCGAGGTAGTAGCTGGTGCGGGCCGGGTCGAGTGCGAGGTTCGTCTCCTTCAGCGCGTGCGGGACGTCGGGGTGCTCCATGAAGCCGTAGCGGAGCGTGACGTGGACGACGCCGTGCCCCTTGTCGACGATCGTGGTTCGCGCGTCCGCGGAGACCTCGGGGACGGCGACGCTCTCGACCGTGAGCAGCACGATCCGCTCGTGGAGGGACTGACTGTGCTTGAAGTGATGGAGCAGCGCGGGCGGCGTACCGACGGCGCTCGAGGCCATGAAGACGGCGGTGCCGCGCACGCGCAGCGCGGTCGAGAGCGCGGGGTCCTCGAGGAAGACCTCGAGGGGCAGCATGGTCGCGCGGAACTTGTCGGAGAGCTCGCGTCGGCCGCGCTTCCACGTCGTCATCACCGCGAAGATTCCGAGGGCGATCGTGATCGGGAACCAGCCGCCGTCGACGAACTTCATGGCGTTCGCGCCGAAGAATGCGAGGTCGAAGACGAGGAAGAGCCCTGCCAGGGCGCCGGCCTTGAGCGGCGACCAGCCCCAGGTGCGGGTCACGACGACGAAGTAGACAATCGTCGTGATCGACATGGTCCCCGTCACTGCGATGCCGTACGCGGCGGCGAGCGCGGTCGACGACTTGAAGAGGAGGACGCAGCCCATGCAGGCGAGCATGAGCGCGGTGTTGATCTCGGGGATGTAGATCTGGCCTTCGGTCGACTTCGACGTGTGGACGATCGTGACGCGCGGGAAGAAGCCGAGCTGCACCGCCTGCTGCGTGAGCGAGAACGCGCCCGAGATGAGGGCCTGCGACGCGACGACGGTGGCGGCCGTCGCGATCGCGACCACCGGGTAGAGCGCCCACGAAGGGACGAGCGAGTAGAACGGATTGCTTGCCGCGGACGGGTCGTGGAGGAGCCGCGCGCCCTGCCCGAAGTAGTTGAGCAGGAGGGAAGGGAAGACGACCGCGTACCAGCCGAACCGGATCGGCCGACGACCGAAGTGCCCCATGTCGGCGTAGAGCGCCTCACCACCGGTCACGACGAGGAAGACCGAGCCGAGGACGAGGAAGCCGTGACCGCCGTTCCGGGTGAAAAAGTGGATCGCGTGACGCGGATCGATCGCGAGCAGGACGTCGGGGCTCGCCAGGATCTGGCGGGCGCCGAGCACCGAGATGATCGCGAACCAGATGAGCGTCGTCGGGCCGAACACCCGGCCGATGCCGGCGGTGCCCCAGCGCTGCACGATGAACAGCGCGAGGATGATCGCGATCGTGAGCGGGAGGACGACCGGCTTTGCCGCGGAGGTTGCGACCTCCAGGCCTTCGATGGCGCTGAGCACCGAGATCGCAGGCGTGATGACGCCGTCGCCGTAGAGGAGCGCCGTCCCGAAGAGCGCGAGCATCAGGAGGAAGCCGGGGCCCGCGGAGTCCTTGCGCTGGGGGATCAGGGAGAGGAGGGCCAGGATGCCGCCCGCTCCGTTGTTGTCCGCCCGCATGATGAAGGTCAGGTACTTCACGACGATGACCATCGTGAGCGACCAGAAGACGAGGGAGAGGACGCCGAGGACGTTCGCCGGGCTCGCCGCGATGTGGTGCGGGTTCTCCGGGCTGAAGCACTCCTTGATCGCGTAGAGCGGGCTCGTACCGATGTCGCCGAAGACGACGCCGATCGCGCCGACCACGAGCACCCACGGATTCGCGGCATGCCCATGGTCGCCCTTGTCGGGCGGGTGGGACGCCGGCCCGCCCGGCGAGGGGGCCCCTGGGGGCGAGGGGGCCCCTGGGGACGAGGGGGCCGCTGGGGAGGAGGGCGCGTCAGCGCCGTCTCCTTTCCCAGAGGACGGCGGCTGCGGCGGTCGGGCTTCCGTTTCGTTCGCGAGCATGTCACGCGGGGCACCCCGCGGGGGCGTCACCCTACCGCGCGAGGGCTACATTCGTGGGGGAAACGTGCGCGCGCGAGCATTTTCTTTGGGTCCTCCCGCCAGCGCTTGACGGAGCTCCCGGAGACCCCAATCACGCAAGAATGCGACTGCCCTTGCAAATCGGCAATCACGAGCTAGGGTGCGCCTCCTCACTGACGCGCACCGCTACTTCGGACGACGCCCTCCTGAATCTCGGGATCGCGAAAGCTCGCTGCAACGGCCACGACTCCTGAGACTGCGCGCGAAGATTCCTTCGCGCTCCTGCTTCCCCCACGCAAGTGGCACGCGGCACCGGCCCGCAGGAAGCTGGCACTTTGCGCCGGAGATAACGGAACGAGAATACTCATGGGCAATCGTCTCTACGTCGGCAACCTCTCCTTCAACGCCAACACCGACTCCGTTCGCGAGGCCTTCTCGGCCTTCGGCGAGGTCACCGACGTTCACGTCGTCTCGGATCGCGAGACCGGCCAGTCGCGAGGCTTCGGCTTCGTCACCCTCGGCACCGCCGAGGCGGCCCAGAAGGCCATCCGCGAGATGAATGGCGCGCTCCTCGACGGTCGCGCTCTCAAGGTCAACGAGGCCGAAGAGCGTCAGAACCGCGGCGGCGGCGGCGGCGGCGGCGGCGGCGGCGGCGGCGGCGGCGGTGGCCGCGGCGGTCGTGGCGGCGGCGGCGGCGGCGGCGGTCGCTGGTAATCAGCGACTCGTCACAGCCATTTCACTGAAGAGGGTGGCTCGTCGGTTTTTCCGACGGGCCACTTTCGTTTTGTCGGCCGCGTTTTCCCCGCCGGTTCGCGGTCGGGGCACCTCCTGCGGCTGGGCTTGTCATCGAGGCCGCTTCGGGGAGCGTGACAGTTTGCTACTATGCGGGGGAGCGGAGGTTTTCACGCATGGGATGGTTCGGAACGCGCGCTGGTGCTGCCGTAGGTTTGACGTTCGTTCTCGCGGTGACCTCCGCCTGCGGAGGCACGAAGCCGACACCGATGACCCCGACCGAGGGGGGGGGTGCTTCGAATGACAAGGGCCCGGCCGAGGTCGGCAAGGCCGCTCCCGATCTCTCGGTGAAGACCGTGAACGGGAAGGGCGAGATCACGCGCGATTCCCTCGCTGGCAAGGTCGCGATCGTCGACTTCTGGGCGACGTGGTGCGGCCCCTGCAAGCAGTCGTTCCCGAAGCTCGAGGAGCTCGCCAAGCAGAACCAGGGCAAGGTCCAGGTGGTCGGCATCTCCGTCGACGACAAGTCGGACGGCGTGGCGGACTTCGCCAAGTCGAACGGCGCGACCTTCCCGATCGGCTGGGACGACGGTCACGCCATCGCGAACCGATGGAAGGTCGACTCGATGCCGACCACGTACATCCTCGATAGCAGCGGGACCATCCGCTACATCCACGCCGGCTATCACGACGGCGAGGCCGACACGATCGCGAAGGAGCTTGCGACGCTCGCCGCGGAGCCCGCGTCGGGCAAGGCGAAGTCCGAGGTCGCCTCCACCGACAGCGCGACGCCTCCGCCGCCCGCGGCCGACGCGGCCGGCGACAAGACCGCCGACAAGAACGCAGGCGACAAGACCGCTGCGGCGAGCGGCGACGACGCCGACAAGACGGAGGAGACGCCTCCGAAGAAGAAGCCGGGCAAGGGTACCAAGCCGAAGCCGGCGGGCGGCAAGAAGCCCGCGGGCAAGCCAGCGGGCAAGAAGAAGCCGGCGACGCCGTAGCCTGGGGCAGGTCCCGCCCGGGGGGGCGATTGTGTACATCGGCCGGCGTCGGAGAGGTTACGCGCGTCTTGCGGACCTCTGAAAGCCGCCGTAAGTAGCGCCGCGTAGCGCCGCATGCGGCCCCGCGCTAGCGAGGGTGCGAGAGGCGATGGTCGAAGCATGATCTCGGGCGGCAATGATGGCGTGGTGAAGGTGGCCGGCGCGGCTCGTCGTCCATCCATCCGGCCGAAGCCCGTCACGCCTCCCCGCACGCAGTCGCCTCTTCATCACACGGGGACGTGGACGCTCCCGCCGGTGCGCACTCCCGCGCCGCACGCTGTCGTCGCGAAGCGCCCGGTGCTCGCGCTCGTCGAGCAAGAGGAGGAGGTCGTCATCGAGCCGGCGTCGCTCGAGATCGTCGCCTGGTGGAGGCAGCCGCGCACGGTCGCTCTCGTCGCCGCCTCGGTGCTCGCCGCCGCGTTCGCGACCACCGCCGTCGTGTGGACGGCGAGCGCACGGCGAGCCGCCGCGGAGGCCGCGGAGGCGATCGAGGCGGTGGGGATGACCACCCTCGCGTCGGCGTCGCTCTCCTTGTTGTCCGCTCCGTTGCCCGCACCGCCTGCGACGACCACGACGCCGAGCCCGACGGCGCCCGCGATCCCGGTGGTCGATGTGAACAGCCTCCCGCCGGGTCCGAGCCGTGTGGCGAGTGGCGCCACGCGCTGACCTTCGCTTCCGTGGTCCCGTCGCGGCCGAAGCGCTAAGGTCGAGGTCCATGCTCGACAAGCCCGGTTGCGCCAGCGCGGCCACGTTCTCGTTCGTGCTCGCCGTCACGCTGGCAGCGTGCAGCAGCACCGGAGCGACCACTCCGCCGAAGGACCCGCCCGCGGCGCCGCTCACGCTCACGTTTCCGAGCACGCCGGTCCCCGCGGGGCAGGAGAAGACGCAGTGCGTGGTCATGCGGCTCGGCAACGTCGCGCCCGTTCACGTCGGCGCCGTGCACAACGTCCTCGGTGACTCCTCGCACCACCTCATCGTCTATCGCGTGAACGACACCGTGGAGCAGCTGACGCCCTTCGAGTGCCAGCCGTTCACCGACACGCTCGACCCCACCAAGGGATCGCCGCTCATGGTCACGCAGAAGAAGGACGATCTCCTCACGCTGCCCGGCGGCGTCGCCTACTCGCTCGACGCGAACCAGATGATCCGCTTGGAGATGCACTACATCAACGCGTCTGCGTCCGAGAAGAAGGTCACCGCGACGAGCACGATGATCCCCATCTCCGAGCAGGATTTTCGCGACGAGGCCGGGTTCCTCTTCATCGGCAACCCGGACATCAAGCTCCCGCCGAAGTCGGAGACGAAGCTCGGCCCGAGCTTCTTCCAGGTTCCGCAGGAGCTCTCGGGCGTGAAGTTCTTCGCCATGACGGGGCACGAGCACCAGTTCGGCACGAACGTGCAGGTCGCGATGTCCACGACCGACACCGACCCCGGCAAGATGATCTACGACGTCCCGAACTGGACCTGGAGCGAGCCGAAGACCGAGGTCTTCGCGACGCCGTTCACCGTCCCCGACAACGGCGGCTTCACGTTCACGTGCAGCTGGAACAACACCTCCGATCAGCAGGTGCGGTTCGGCGAGTCGGCCAACGCGGAGATGTGCTTCTTCTGGGCGTACTACTACCCGAGCCAGGGTGCGCGCGTGTGCTTCCACACGTCCCGCATCGGTGGTCCGGGCGGCGGCGACATCTGCTGTCCGGGTGACGCGCTCTGCTCGCTCGTGACCAGCGGCGCGGGCCGCTGAGCGAGAGGGCCGTCGTGCGCGCTCCGTCGCCCGCGCCCGCGCCCACGACGCTACGGCCTTACCAGCGCGAGGCGATCGACGCCGTGCTCGCGGCGCGCCGGAGCGGCGTGCGTCGCATGGTCGTCTGTCTGCCGACGGGCGCCGGGAAGACGGTCATCTTCTCGCATCTCGCGCGGCTCGCACGTCGCCAGGTGCTCGTGCTGGCGCATCGCGAGGAGCTGCTCGGGCAGGCGCGAGAGAAGCTCGAACGGGCGATGGAGGGGCTCGCGGTGGTCGCCGTCGAACAGGGCGCCAAGCGTGCGTCCGCCGACGCGAAGGTGCTCGTCTGCTCGATCCGCTCGCTCCACGAGAAGCGCCTCGCGCAGGTGATCGACAAGCGCGACTTCGGCCTCGTCATCTACGACGAGTGCCACCACGCCGCGGCCGACGACAACCTGCGCGTGCTGAGGCAGCTCGGCGCCTTCGACGACGAGTGGAACGGGACCTTGCTCGGCTTCACCGCGACCACCGAGCGCGGTGACGGCAAGGGGCTCGACAAGGTGTTCGAGCGCATCGTGTACACGCGGACGCTCCCCACGATGATCGAGGACGGCTACCTCGCGCCGCTTCGTGGCTTCCGGATCTCCACCTCCGCCGACCTGACTCGCCTCTCGGCCGGCGGCCTCGACTTCGACGAGGAGGAGCTCGCCGAGGCGGTCGACATCGAGGAGCGGAATGCGCTCGTCGCCCGCTCGATCCAGGAGCTCGCGCGCGACCGTCGCACCATCGCGTTCTGCGTCACCGTCAACCACGCGCGCAACCTCTCGCGTGCGCTCAACATCATCGGCGTCCCCGCGGGCATCGTCCACGGCGCCATGCCGAGCGACGTACGCGCGAAGGCGCTCGCCGAGTTTCGCGAGGGTCGCACGCAGGTGCTGACCAACGTCGCCGTGCTCACCGAGGGCTTCGACGACCCTGGTGTGTCGTGCATCGCGATGGCCCGGCCCACGCGCTCCGAGGGGCTCTACGCGCAGTGCATCGGTCGAGGTACGCGGCTCGCGCCGGACAAGAAGGACTGCCTCATCCTCGACTTCGTCGACCTCTCTTCGCTCAGCCTCTGCACGCTTCCGTCGCTCTTCGGCTCGCCCCGCGATCTCGATCTCCGCGGTGAGGACGCGAACGAGGCGCGTCGTGCGTGGCAGCAGATCCTCCTCGATCATCCCGGCTTCGAGCTCGAGGCAGGCGCGCTCACGCTCGGGGAGATCCAGGAGCGCGCGGCGAGCTTCGATCCGCTTGGCCTCCACACCGACGCCGAGGTCCGCGCGATCTCGGGCAACGCGTGGTTCTCGCTCGGGCGCCACGGCGTCGGCCTCCACTTCGAGCGTCGGCCCGGCCGCATGTCCGAGGTCGTGGTGCTGAAGCGCCCAGGGCGCGCGCGCGGCAAGGTCTGGGAGATCACGCTCGACGGCAAGGTGATGGATCGCTACTCGCGCATGGAGGAGGCCGTCCAGGCCGTCGACTTCGAGATCGATCGCATGGGGCGCGCAGCGGCTGCGTCGGCGCTGGACAGCGCACGCTGGCGCTTCCCCAAGGAGCGGAGCGAAGCGCTACGGCTCGCGGTGTGGAAGCGCGTGGTCGGCCGCTGAAGCGACCTTCGACCTTCGACGTACCTGAGCTTCGTCGATTGCGCGCGATTGCCGACGGATCGTCGTCACAAAGAAACGCGCACGAAACACGCCGGGACCATGATGGGGGGGTGAAGATAGGACCAAGTTTCAGGGCCGATCGCGTGATCGGCGGCAAGGCGGTCGTGCTGCGACTCATCCGTCCGGAGGACGCCCCCGCGCTGCGCGCCGCGTTCCACGGGCTCGCTCCGCAGTCGCGCTACCAGCGGTTTCTCGCGCACCTCTCGGACCTCACGCCTTCGATGCTGTCGTATCTCACGACCGTCGACGGCAAGGACCACGTCGCGGTGGTCGCGTTCGATCGCGGCGGTGACCTCGTCGGTGTCGCGCGCTTCATCCGCCTGCCCCGCAGGACCGACACGGCCGAGGTCGCGGTCACGGTGGCCGACTCGATGCAGCGCCGCGGGCTCGGCGCGGCGCTCTTCGACATCCTCCTCGACGCGGCCCAGGAGCGAGGCGTTCGCTTCTTCGTCGCGCACGTGCTGCCGGGGAACGCGGGGATCCGCGCGCTGCTCTCCCGCGCGAGCCCTCCGGTCGCGCGCGAGGACGGCTCGCTGCAGGTGACGCTCGGTCAGCGACGCATCGGCTCGAGGGCCTGGGCCCAGCGGTGGAGCTCGTCGAGCATGCCGCTCGCGGCCTTGTCGTTCGTCTCGCTGCCCTGGAAGACGCCGTCGGCGACCTGCTTCATCGCGAAGGGGAGTGCCACGGCCTCGACGATGGGCATCATGTTGAAGGTCGTGAGCGCCGCCTTGGCCATCTGCACGGCGCGAAGGCCGGCCGAGATCCCGCCGTAGCTGACGAACGACGCCGGCTTGTAGCTCCACTCGGTGTAGAGGAAGTCGAGCGCGTTGAGGAGTGCGGGCGAAACCGAGAAGTTGTACTCGGGGGTGACGAACACGAACGCGTCGCCGGACTTCACCGTCGCGCTCCACGCCTTGGTATGCGCGTGCTCGTACTGACCGAGCTTCGGGTGCTTGGGCTCGTCGTGAAACGGAAGGCCGACCTCCTTGAGGTCGACGAGCGTGACGTCGAACTTGCCGTGGGCCTTCGCGCGCTCGACGAACCAGTTGCCGATGGGGAGGCCGATGCGGCCAGGCCGGACGCTCGCGACGATCACATGTAGCTTCAACATCGGCGGCATCCTGGGCCGGCCCGGGCGGGAAGTCCATGCGGCACATCACCCGTTTACCGGCGCCGACACCGGATGCATGATCCGTCCTGACCTAGAACCATGCGTTACCCCCGAGCAGCACGGTGTCCTGGGTCCTCGCGTTCGCGAGGTAGGGCGCCTGAGATGTGCCATCGCCCTGGACGTTGCGACCGAAGTAGAGCGGAGCCTCTGCCGCGTCGTGGCGGTACTCGAGCCGGACCGAGAGCTGGTCATGCGGCCGCACATCGAGCGTGGCGGTCGCGGAGCTCACCCACTCGACCCCGCCCCAGAAGATCGGCGAGCTCGCGCGTCCGCTGGCGTCCTTCGCGAGGTCCTCGTGGAACCGGTCGCCGCGCAGGGCGATGTAGACCTTGTCAACCGGCTTGACCCGCGCGTAGAGCGCGCCTGCCACCCACTTCGCCGTGCCGATGCGGTTCGGCTCCCAGCCATAGTCGCCCTGGCCTGCGAACGAGAGCCAGCTCGTCGCGTCCACCTGGGCAAGGACGTCGAAGTGGTGGCGCCAGTAGGGCCCCTCGGTCGAGCCCGTCGTCCGCTCGATGCCGCCGAAGTAGAGCGCCTGGACGAGGAGCTTGTCCGGGATCTTGTAGGTGACGTTGGTCTGGACGCTCTTCTCTTCGTTGTTGTCGACGACGGTGTTCCAACCGTTGAAGACGCTGACCGTCGTCGACAGCTGGTCGGTCCACTCGTACGTGGCACGGAGGCCCGTATGGTAGAAAGGCAGACCGAAGAAGAGGTTCGAGCGCGACCAGTTCCAGTTGTCCTTCACTGCGAACGTCTCGAAGCCGAAGGGCGACGCGCACAGTCCGAGCTGCAGCAAGAGCCCGCGCCCGACAGGCGCCTTGTACGTGATGAAGGCCTCCTGGAGGTACTTCCACAGCTCGGGGCTCGAGGCGTTTGCACCGCCGGCACCGGCGAGCGACGGCTCGCCCGAGTAGTAAGTGCTCGGCGTGCTGCCGACCTGGAGGATGAGACGTCCTCCGACCGGGCCGGCCTCCCAGTTCGCGCCGAGCGCGGCGTTCGCGAGGGAGAACGTGTTGTGGCGGTTGTCGAAGCCGCGGTAGTTGGTGATGCCGTTCGAGGGGCGATTGAAGTTGTACGCGTAGTACGCCTCGACGTAGCCGAGGGGCGTCACCACGAGCTTGGGCTTCTCGGGCGTCGCCTCGGGGACGGGGGTAGGCGTCGTGTCCGGAGCCGCAGGCATGTCGGGCGCCTCCGCCCCGGCAGGTACGGCGGCCATCACGAGCGACGACGCGACGCAGAGAGAGGCGAGCGTGGAGAGTGGCCGTGCCATGCACCGAACGTAGGACGGTTCGGCATCAAGAAAGCATGAAGATGGGCGCATGGCGATTGCACCGCGGCTCGAACCTCGGCCCGACCAACAAGGCCCTCACGGAGGCGGCGAAGGCGCGCGTCGATGCGCTCTGCGCGGCCGACCCCGGCAACGACGCGCCCGTTCCGGTCGATCTCGCGACGGCGTCGGGCAGCGGGCTCGACCCGCACATCAGCCTCGCGGGCGCCGAGTACCAGGTGCGGCGTGTCGCGCGCGTGCGGGGCATCCCCGAGGCGCGCGTGCGAGAGCTCGTCGTCGCGAACACCGACGGCCGCGATCTCGCCGTTCTCGGCGAGCCCGGCGTGAACGTCCTCCTCCTCAACCTCGCCCTCGACGCGGAGCGATAGCGGGCCGCCGGAGAGGATCTTGCCCTCGAGTCCGCGCGGCCTGACGACGGCGCACGTTTCGTGACAGTTGGCCCCTCGCAAAGATGTCAGGCCTCGAAACCATTTGCGACGTGAGACGGTGTGTGCCCTTTGCGGGCCCCGCGCGCCCCCCTCCGAGGCGACGATTGGACCTGGCGCCATCGGGCGGGTAGTGTACTTTTCGTGAGGCTAGGGCGAGGTCAGCGCGCTGTATTGTTCGTCGCGATCGTTGCGATCGGGCTCGACGTCGCCCTCGTGGGATGTTCGTCCGACAAGCCGCCGCCATCGGGTGTCGGGCCGACCGGGAACGACGGTCAGGCGCCAGGTGAAGCGAGCACCAGGTCGGACTCGAGCACCCTCGGCGACGCCGCGGACGCGGCCGTCGACCAGATCGTCTTCATGAACGGTCCGTGCGTCGACGACAAGCCCGCCCCGGAGCTCGACGGCGGAATGCCCCTCTGCCCGACGACGGGGGACTGCGCAGGGTACTGCGCCAACATCCGGGACCACTACAAGCTTGGCGTTGCCCAGCTGGCCACCGCCTGCATCCTCAAGCTTGCGTCGTGCGCGACGCCGAGCGACGTGAGCTCGTGCCTGGGCATTGCGCTCGGCAACGTGTGCGCAGATTCCACCGCCGCGCCCTATTGCACCTCGTTCGTGAAGACCTGCGATCCCAACGCGGGCGCCCTGGGTAGCACGATCACTCAGGAGGGCTGTGTGTCGCTCGCGAGAGGCCTCTCTGCCTCCGGCCGCAGCGCGTTCCTCGGCTGCGTGCAGAGCAAGATCGACGCGGGGACATGTCCGGTCGAGTTCGTGACCTGCGATAACGAGATACACCTGTAGGGCTCGACCAGCCTCGTCCCACCTGCCCCGAGCAGGGAGACGCGCTCGCACCGCGCTAGCGGCGTCGCAAACAAGTCGGGATCGCCAATTGTTTGCGGAGTCTTGGGTCGCGTCTCCCGCGGAAGACCGATGGATTTGAAGTCTCCGGCTGGGATCACCATTTGCAAGCAGGGCACCATGGCCGAACGTTGGGCGAAAATCAGCCGGGTGACCTTGGGGGTGAGCCTCGGGCTCGCATCGCTCGCCGTTTGCGTGGTCGTGTCCTGCAGCAGCGACTCCCTTCCCGCTGCCGGAGCGGGCGGCACCGGCCAGACGCCCGCGTACTGCTCGACACCCCAGACCGGGTGTTCGTGTACGCCGGGAAGCGTCGCTGCCTGCGGGCAGAAGGTCAGCGGCGATCTGAGCTTCGTCTACTGCTACGAGGGCAAGCGGACGTGCGGCGCGAACGGCGCGTACGGCGAGTGCGGAGAGGGGTCGATCGTCCCGAAGGCGCTGACCACCATCCACACCTCCGCGCTCGGAACATCCTCCGCGTGCACCGGCAGCGATCCGGGCGCCCTCTTGGTCTGTGTGACCGGCAAGAAGCAAGGTGAGTTCTGCAAGACGGCGCTCGATTGCACCGGCGGCGTGAAGAAGTGCCTCGGCGGCCCGAACGACGGCGCGAGCTGCAAGAAGGAGAAGGACTGCGCCGATCCCGGCGACTGCGTCCAGTTCAACGGCACGTGCAACGGCGGGACGCGCAACGGGTTCGGCTGCGATTCGCTGGCGGACTGCCCAGGCGGCGCGCTCGCGTGCACCCCGGCCGGCGGCGGCGGACTCTGCGGAAGCTACACAGGCGTCTGTGACAAGGGCTCGGAGGATGGTGAAGCGTGCAACGCGGACGCCGACTGTCCCGGCGGCGAGTGCCATCTCGGTCATGGACACTGCCAGGGCGGTGAAGAGAACGACAAGAAGTGCCGGCACAACAAGCACTGCAAGGGGAACGTCTCCTGCAGCGCCGAGGACGCCGGATCTCCGACGGCGCTCGACCCCTGCGATCCCTACTGCAACGTCTTCTCGGATAACCCGAAGAGCATCGACGCCGGCGCGGGCTTCATCCACTTGCCCGATGGCGGGCTCACGACCTCCACCGCCGTATGCGGTGACAGCGTGCTGGCGCCGGCCGAAGCCTGCGACGACGGCAACACGACGAACGGTGACGGCTGCACGTCGACCTGCACCCTCGAGCCCGGCTTCCAGTGCCCGGTCCCCGGAACCCCGTGCATCCCCGTCGTCTGCGGCAACGGAATCCAAGAGGGAACCGAGGCGTGCGACGACGGCAACTTCCGTCCTTACGACGGGTGCGCTCCGGACTGCACGAGGGAGGTCAGCTGCCCCTCTCCTCTGGGCGCGACCGCTCAGGCCTGCGCCGCGGTGTGCGGCGACGGTATCAAGTTCCCGACGGAGGCGTGCGACGACGGCAACCTGAAGAACGGCGACGGTTGCTCCTCGATCTGCACCATCGAGCCGGGCGCCTCGTGCGTGGCGGTCGTGAGCCCGCTTCCTCCCACCCTCGATGTGCCCGTCATCTACCGCGACTTCAAGAACAAGGCCGCCGTCGGCGGCCACCCGGATTTCCAGGGTCCCCCCGTCGTCTCGAGCAAGCTCATTCCCACCGTGACGCTGGGCGCCGACAAGGAGCCCGTGTTCCTCTCGACGGGCGGCGGCGTCGTCACGTCCGCCGCGTCGTTCTTCCAGTGGTACCACGACGATCCGACGGTCAACAAAGTCATCCTCGGGAAGTCCATCCGCCTCGCGAAGACCGGGCCCACCACGTACGTCTTCGATAGCAACGCCGACACGGCCTACAACGACCCCAACATCAACTGCGGCAACATCACCGCCACGACGAAGTGCAACAACCTCAGCGCGTCGGGGGCGATCGACGGCTTCTATCCGATCAACAACCTGGGCTGGGGCAACTACGTATCGAACACGAACTACCACTTCACGAGCGAGGTTCGCTTCCCGTTCACGTACGCCGGCGGCGAGACCCTGGCGTTCACGGGTGACGACGACGTCTTCGTGTACATCGGCGGCAAGAAGGTCGTCGACCTCGGCGGCATTCACCCGGCGCAGTCGGCGAGCGTGACCCTCGGCGCGGGCACGAACACCGTCCCCGCCAGTGCGCTCATCAACCTCGTGCCTGGCAGCACCTACGAGATCGCCGTCTTCCAGGCGGAGCGCCAGACCACGGGCAGTAACTACAAGCTGACGCTTCAGGGCTTCAACCGCACGGTCTCCGTGTGCACGGTCCCCGCCGTCCCGCTCACGTACGTCCGCGAGGGCGACTTCGTGGCGACGTGCCCCGCGGGCAACGCGCCCGTGTGGCAGCTCTTCCGGTGGAAGGCGATCGCGCCGCCGGGAACCTCCATCGACTTCCGAGCGGCCACGGCCGCCACCCAGGCCGCGCTGCCCGCGACTCCGGCCGCGGCGCCGACGACGGTGCCGATCGGCTCGGCCACGCCGACGAACAGCCCGGCGGCCGCGAACCCCGTCGTTTGGACCTACGACACGTTGCCCGGCCCGGTGCCGGTGCCGGTCTCCCAGCACCTCCAGGTCGAGGGACTCGGGACCAAGTCCCAGAGTTGGCTGCGCGTCTTCATGACGTTCAACGGCAATCCCACCATCTTCGAGTGGCAGCAGCTCTACGACTGCGTTCCTTCGGAGTGAGCGTCGAGCTCGGCCGCGCGTGGGGCGAGCACCTTTACGAGATCCTCATGCGTTCGGGAGCACACTCCTCCTTCGAAGGAGTCGCTCGATGGCCGCATACCCAAGCTCGCTTCCGTCCCCACTGCCGGAGCCGTCGCCCCGGCATCCCATCCTGGTCCGTCGAAGGAACGCCAGGTGGGAGGTCGCGCTCGACGGCGTCACGCGCCGGATGATCGACTGGCTCTGCACCCGCGAGCGCGCCCTCGAGCATGCGCTCGAGATGTCGAGCCTCCTGGCTCGTCCGCCCGCCGGAGAGTTGGTTCGCGTCGTAGTGGAGGATGTCGATGGGGCAGTTCACACGTTATCGGACGAGCGGCTCAGCGCCGTTCGCCGGGCCTGACTCTCTCCGCTTGCGCGAGAACCCAACGAGGTTGCACGTGCCCACTCATCCGTATCGCGAGTCCGAGCCTCCGTTCGAGCAGGAGCCTCTCGCGGCCACCGGCGTCGCGCGCGACGATCTGTTCGTCGCGCTCCTGCTCCTCGTGGTCGTCGCGCTCGGCGTCATCTGCGGGCTCTCGACGGACCGGCAGGCGCAGCTCACGGTCGGGCTCGTCCTGATCGCGTTCGCGCTCAAGGTCGCCTGGGATGCTCGAGGTGGCGCGCGCTCGTGAGCGTGCGCTTTTACGACGTTCGAATGCGCTGCACCAGGGAGCGCCTCGCGATCGTGGCAATGAAGCGAGACGAGGCCGTCGTGGAGGTGCTCCTCGACAACGAACGGCGTCGGCTCGAAGCGTACGAGTCCGCGCTCCGTCGCGAGGACGTGGGGGCCCTCGTCCGCCGCCTCCTCTCGTCGCTGAACCTCGACGGGCAGAAGGGACGCGTGGCGCGTCTCACAGCCTGTGCGGCGGCCCACCACTCTTCTTCACAGCGACGCGCGGCGTGACCCGTGCGCGAGCTGCGGAGCCACCTTACCGGAGCCCGGCCGTCACCCGCGCGAGCGCTCGACGACGCGAGCCGAATGACTTCGAAGACCAGGTCCTGCTCGGCGCGCTCGCGCTCGTCGGCTTGCCCGGCCTCCATTCTTGAGGGGGACCTCCGGCGCTCAGGATTCATCACATCTCGACGCCGGGCCGAAGCGCTCCGCTGTAGCCACTCTCGCTCTGTGGGGCGTGCACGAGAGGCCGACAAGGGGAGGTCTGGGCACGCGCTGGCGATGTCGTGACCCTTGCATGTCGACCTTCGCGCGGGGGTTCTCGCATCGAGAGCCGCGCCTTCGGGTCTCCGCATCCTCTCGGATGCGGAGACGAGAGCTGCCGCGAATCGCGGTCCACCCGTAAAACCATCGCGCGGACGAGCAGGGATCGATGCGCGGCCTCCCGCTCTGTCTCCGCATGCGGGAGGATGCGTGAGCCGAAGGCGCGGCTCTCGCCACGCGACGCGGCGAACGGCGATGGGGAGGCTCAGGCGAAGCGTGAGGGGCGGAGCCCCACCAGAAAAAGCGCGCCGCGGCTGGGCTCGGGGGGGGATAAGCCTCACCGCGGCGCTACGGGGGACTTATGCGGATTCCGTACCAGCTCCAACTGCGCAGAAAACCGCGGTGCGCATGGCTCGCGACTCTCATTCTCGCAAGGTGAAAGTTCAGATCCGAAACAGGGCGGGTTCGCGCGGGCCACGAGCGATGTCCTGCTGAGGTACACGGCGAAGGTGGCGAAACCGACAGGCCGCGCTAGAGCTTCGCACGATGGCTTCGCGTGCTTGGTCGCTCATGGCGCTCGCGCTCTGTGCAGGCGGCTGCGCCACGCTCGGCTCGATCGCCGTCGAGGCCGGTGACTTCGCGGGCGCGAAGGCCGACGCTCACTGCGACCGGCGTTACGTGACGGACGGCGGACAGCCCGCGGCGTTCTGCCAGGAGGTCGTCGCCACGGTCGCCGCGGCGGAGTTCGCCGACGACTGCCGCGCGAAGCACCAGGCGACGGCCGCGCCGGGCCTCTGTCCGCGCGAGCACATCATCGCGGGCTGCAAGCTGCTCGAGAAGCACGACGACGACTCGGTAGCGTGGGACTGGTACTACGACGTCGCGGAGATCGTCGCGGAGGCGGGCGCATTCGCGGGGCCCGACGGCGGACCGACGTTCGAGAGCCGACCGCGCTCGATGAAGGACGTCGCCGCGACGTGCGCGGACGTCACTCGCTACGAAGAGGGCGCGCAGCTCGCGCAGCCGTGACGCTCCGATGACGTTCGCGATCCTCGCAGCACCTCTGCTCCTCCTGGCGCCAGAGGCCATCATGACCGGCACGCCTCCCGCCGCGGAGACCGCGGAGGCGCCTGCCCCGACCGCGACGCCGACCGAGCGAACGGCATCGAACGTGGTCTTCGCCGAGGCCCTCGGCGTCGGGCTCCTCTACTCGGTGAACTACGAGCGCATCGTCGACAAGTGGAACATCGGCCTGCGCGGAGGCGTGAGCTACTTCACGTACGCGGTGTCGAGCTACGGCTCGAGCGGCAACCTCACGCTCGTCACGTTTCCGGTCGTCGCGAGCTACTACTTCGGCTGGCGGAGCCATCATCTGCAGGTGGGGCTCGGCGCGACGCTGCTCTACACGGGGGTCGCCACGGACTCGCAGGGAACCAAGTTCGACGGCGAGCGGTCGGGCGCGGGCCTCGCCGCCACCGGCGTCGTCGGGTACCGGTTCATCCCACGCGACGGCGGCATCTCGTTCGGCGTCGGCTTCACGCCGCTCGTGCGGACGAGCCGGTTCCTTCCGTGGGGCGGAGCCAACGTCGGCTACGCGTTCTGACTCCGGCTGGCGCGCGGGGGGCCTATACTCTTCGCTGCAGGTATGGAGTCTCCGGCCCTCATCCTCGTGGTCGACGACACCGAGGACAATCGGACCATCGTCCGCATGTGCCTCGAGGATGCGGGGTTCCGCCTCGACGAGGCGGTGGACGGCCTCGACGCGCTCGCGCACATCGAGCGCGAGCGACCTGCGCTCGTCGTGATGGACCTCTCGATGCCGGTCATGGATGGCTGGGAGGCCACGCGAAGGATCAAGGCGAACCCGGAGACCCGCGACATCCGCGTGCTCGTCATCAGCGGTCACGCGACGGGTGACCACGTCACGCGAGCGATGGAGGCCGGCGCGGACGACATCGCGACGAAGCCGTGTCTTCCCGAGGCCCTCGTCGCCAAGGTGCGGGCGCTGCTCGCGTGAGCTCCACGTACGTCGCGCTCCTCCGCGGTATCAACGTGGGCGGCAAGAACAAGCTGCCCATGAAGGACCTCGTCGCGATCTTCGAGCGCGCGTGCTGCGCTCGGGTGCGAAGCTACATCCAGAGCGGGAACATCGTGCTCGAGGCGGAGCCCGAGCTCGCCGTCGGGCTCGAGGCGCGTGTCTCGGCGGAGATCGAGAAACGCTTTCGGCTGCGCGTCCCGGTGATGCTGCGGACGGCGCGTGAGCTCCGCGCGGTCGCGCGCAAGAATCCGCTGCTCGAGGCGGGCGCGAGCGTCGAGTCGCTCCACGTGATCTTCCTCGCCGACGACCCGGGGAAGAGCCGCGCCGCGACGCTCGATCCGGATCGCTCGCCGCCGGACACGTTCGTCGTGCGCGGGCGGGAGATCCACGTGTCGTGTCCGAACGGCGTGGGGCGGTCGAAGCTCACGAACGCGTGGTTCGATGCGAAGCTCGGCACCGTCAGCACGGGGCGGAACTGGCGGACCGTGCTCAAGCTCGTCGAGATGTGCGACGAGCCGGCGGGGGCGTAGCCGGGCGCGCTTTCGGCCTCGCCTTGGGCTTGGGTGCGGGCTTCCTCGAGGCTGCCCTGGGCTTTGCGGCCTTGGGCTTTGCCTTCACGGTCTTGCTCTTTGCCTTCACGGCCTCGGCCTTAGGGCCCTTGCTCTTCGCGGTCTTCGCGGTCTTCGCGGTCTTTTCCGGCGGGGCGGGGGCCTCGTCGGTGTCCTCGACCTGCCAGCCGAACATCGCCGCGGCCGCGTGTGCCGTCTCACGGGGGAGCACGGCCTTGACCGTGACGTCGAAGAACCCGCGCGTGACGAGCGCGGTGACGAGCTCCTCCTGCGTGATGCTCATGCGACGCGCGAGCTCGATCAGCGCGATCGACCGGCCCACGCCGACCGTCGGGACGGTCGGCGTCGCGGGGGCCGCGGGCGGAGGGGCCGGCGCGGGCGGCCTGACCTCGTCGTCGTGGGTGAGGATCTCGTCGAGCCGCCTGAGCTCGTGGCCGCGCAGCGACGCCAGCGCGCGCGCCACGTTGACCGACGACGGCGGCCCGCTCTCGTCGTCGTCGTACTCGCCCGCGAAGCCGACGGCTCCCGTCCTGGGCGGGGCCTGCGGAGGCGCATTCTCGAACACTCGACGACGTACGACCGTGGGCCGCACGCGGTCGAGCGTCATCTTGGGAGGTGCAGGACGGATCGTCACGACGCGTGCCGATCAGTATGGCCGCGTCCGGGCCAAGACGCACGCGTGCACGTCACATCAAGCCCCCGAGCTCCCTGCGGCGGAGCATTTGAGGACCAGGGCCGTCACGTCGTCGACCGTGCCGCACGCCGGGGCCCGCTCGATGAGCTGATCGACGATCTCCGATGCCGGGCAAGCGACCTCGACCCCCTCGAAGAGCTGTTCGGCCGGCCGGTCGCTCCCCTCGATCAATCCGTCGCTGTAGACGGCGAGGAGATCGCCCTCGCCGAGCCGGAGCGCCGACTCGCGATAGGCGGCCGCGGCAGGGAACCCGACGGGACGCCCGCCGCACTCGAGCCGCTCGACCGCGCCGCTCGCCCGCCGCACGAGCGCATGTCCGTGCCCGGCGTCGACGTACCGTACCTCATGCGGTCCGACCGCGAGCCGCGCGTGGAAGAGCGTGACGAAGCTCGAGGCTCGTTCGAGATCTCCGCTGAGCGTCTCGCGCAGCGAGTCGAGCGCGACCCCGGGCGGGCTGTCGCGCGCCACGGCGCGTAGCACCGCTCGCGCGGTCGCGGCGAGGAGCGCCGCGGGTACGCCCTTGCCCATCACGTCGCCGACGCTGAGCACGGCGGCATCGTGAACGAGCTGCCAGTCGAAGAAGTCCCCGCTCATCTCGCGCGCGGGGACGCACCGGGCCGCGAGATCGAAGTCCCGCAGCTCCGGCGCGTCGCGCGGCAGGAGGCCCGCTTGTACCTCGTGGGCGCGCGCGAGCTCGAGCTCGAGGCGCTGCCTGAGCGACGCGTTGGCGAGGCTCAGCTCGCGCGACCGGAGCAGCGTCTCGACGCGCGCGCGCAGCTCGAGCTTCTCGACCGGCGTGACGATCAGGTCGTCGACCAGCGCCCACGCGTGGTGCCCGGTCGCCGCCGCCACGCCGTGGCGGGGGGTGACGAGCAGGAAGGGAAGGAACAGCGGCTTCACGGAGCGCTTCACCCCGTCGATCCAGCGCCCGTATCGCTCGAGCGATGGGCCGTCGACGACCCCGAGGTCGAAGTCGCAGCCGAGCGCCGCCGCCGGGGAGTCCGCGAGGACGACGTCGTGATGCATGGCGAGCCAGTCGACGAGGAGTCGTCGATTCTCTCGTGGCTCGAGCATCACGACGATCCGGCTCATGCTGCCCTGCTGCTGTTGTTCGTCGGTGTCGGGCTGAGCTCGGGGTACCCGGTGAGGATCCCCCGGAGCTCGGTGAGGGGCCGGCCCACGTGGATGCCGAGCGGCGAGATCTCGAACTCGCGCAGCGTCGTCTCGAACCCGCTGACGCGCTTCTTGAGGACACCGACCGCGCGCCCCAGTCGACCGCGTAGCTCGAGGTAGCGCAGGAAGAGGATGTTGTCGGCGAGATGGCTGATGCCGATCTCCGTCGCCGCGAAGTTGCCGGTGATCGTCTCGATCTCGTTCACGAGGATCACCGTGACCCCCATGTTGCGCAGGTACGCGCAGAGCGCATGGAGGTGCTTCGTGAGGTCTGAGCCCTGCACGCAGAGCCGGTACCCCGCGACGCTGTCGAGCATGACGATGCGCGCTTGCCTCTGCTCGACCTCCTGCCGGACGAGATGCGCGAACTCGTCCGGGCTGTAGCGGTGCGGCTCGACGTGCACCGCCGAGAGCAGGCCGCCCTCGATCATCGAGCGCGTCGGGATGCCGAGCGCCTCCGAGCGGCGCATCATGGTCTCCATCGACTCCTCGATGAGGTAGATGCACGAGCGCTCGCCGCTCGCCGCGGCCTCCTTCACGAACGACAGGCCGAGCGTCGTCTTGCCGACGCCGGTGGGGCCGGTGACGACGGTGACGGTCCCGCGCTCGAGCCCGCCGTGCAGCTGCTCGTCGATTCCGCGGATGCCCGACGGCACGACGCTGCTCGTGAACTGACGCGAGTGCCGATCCGGAACGAGCCGCGGATAGACCTCCATCCCATGCGCTGTGAGCCGGAGCGAATGAGTCCCCGCCTCGAAGTCCGAGCCGCGGAACTTGATCACGCTGACGTTGCGGCTCATCGGCGTGGACTCGAGGTTGAGCACGCCGTCGCTGAGGAACTGGAGATGCTCGTCCCGGCTCACGTCGCTCCCCTCGGAGGTGAAGAGGACGGTCGCGCCGCGCTCCTCGAGGTAGCGGAGCAGCGAGAGGACCTGCTTGTGGTACTGGAACGCGTCCGGCGACAGGTAGCGGAACTGGGTCATCGCCTCGAGGAACACGCGATCGGGGTGGACGGTCTCGATCTCCTTCACGATCATCTGTGTCGTCGGCTCGCGCTCGACCTCGGCGGGCGTGAAGATGTCGTATGACTGGGCCTTGGTGAAGAACTCCGAGCCGGGAGTGAGATCGACGAACCGCACGCCGGTGAGATCGAAACCGAGCACGCTGGCGTCCTTGCGGATCTGCGCCGTCGACTCCTCGACCGTGATGAAGAGCGCGCGCTCACCGATCCGCGCTCCCGCCGTGAGGAAGTGGAGCCCGAGCATCGTCTTGCCCGTGCCGGGGCCACCACGGACGAGATACGTGCGGCCAGGCATGAGCCCGCCGTGGAGCACCTCGTCCAGTCCGGACACGCCCGTCGACACGCGTAACTCTTCGCCGTCTCGCTGCGTAGTCATGGGGACCTGCGACGCAAGATAAGTACCCGCGTCGCACCGCGCAGCGCAGGCATTGCGCGGCCCGGCCCTTGCTCCTTGCCGCGTGCGACGCACGGTCTGCTCGGAGGACGACGATGCTCTCTCTCCACGACGAACCAGGCATTCTCACGATCGACGTCACCGGCGTGGCGACGATGGTCGAGAGCCCCGCCGTGCACGAGACCGCGAGCGAGCGGATGTCGCGTGGCGTGCGTGTCGTCCGCATCGATCTCCGCGACTGCGTCGTCATGGACAGCACCTTCTCGGGCACCCTGCTTGCGCTGAAGCGAGAGCTCGAACGTCGAGACGGGACGCTCACGCTCGTGTCGCCTTCACCGAAGGTCCTCGAGCTCCTCGGGCAGATGGGGCTCGAGGGCTTCTACGACGTCGAGATTGCAGCGCGCGGGGCCGGACCAAGGGAAGAGATCGTCCCCGTACCGCCGTCGCTCGAGCGGATCCGGGGTGTCGTGCGGGCCGCGCACGACGAGCTCGTTCGGTCGCCGGGGCGCTGCGAGGAGCTGTTCCGCGACGTCGCTCGCGAGCTGCGCCGCTGAGTCAGGGAGCCCAGATCGCGCCGTGTGCCGCGTCCTCGTCCGGCGACGGCGCGGCGACGTAGTAGTACGCGGAGACGGTCGCGCGATAGCGGCCCTCGGGACACGCGAGCGGCGCCGGATGACCGTGCCAGTACGTGTCGCCGTGCGCCATCACGACGAGGCGATCGAGCACGGGGAGGAAGCTCGCTTCGCAGCGCGTCCGCGGCTCGTCCCACAGCTCGAGAGCGCCGCCCCACTCCGGCTGCCAGTCCTTGCCCAGGTAGTAGAGGACGGTGAGCTTGCGCTCGAGATGCCGCGTGCGGTCTCGGTTGAAGTCCGCATGCAGCGCGAGGTGTCCGCCCGGCAGCGTGAGCGAGAGGCCCGCGCCTCGAAAGTGTGCGTCGGGGATCAGCCCCTCGATGCCGGTGAGCGCGCCGAGAAAGTCGAGGAAGGCCATGCCCGACAGCTCGGCGAGGAGATGTCGCACGGCAGGGTCGACCCCCTCGAATCCGGAGCGCTGCAGCTGGCCGAGCCGCGCCGACTGCTCCCGATAGTCACGCCGCATCCAGCCCTCGTGGTCCGGGCCGGGGAAGCGCTCCGCCAGGGCGAGCGCGAGGCTCCTCCCGAGAAAGTCGTCGAACGCGACGTTTGGGTACGGTCGAGCGTCGCGGTACTCGTCCCGCCGTGCCAGGGCGAGCGCGCGAAGGCCCTTGCGGTCGAGGAAGAAGACCGGTCCCGCGGAGGTGCTCTCGCTGACGACGCTCACGGCTGCCTATTCGAAGTACTCGGCCACGTCCCTGCGAAGGAGCAGGTAGAGGAGAAAGCCCCCGATGGGCGCAGCGCAGCACGTCATCACGGTGGCGAGCGCGTAGACGACGGACGACCAGCGCGCGACCTTGCTCTTCTTGCCGAGGCCCCAGGCATTGAGCGCGCCCCAGCCTCCGAAGACGGCGACGTACGCGACCGCCGCGAGGAGCAGCACGAGGCGCCACTCGTGGAACACCTCGGGCGGAATACCGAGCGCCGCCGGCGGCTTGTACACGGCGAACTGCACGACGAGCAGGAGCAGCGTCACCGTGTGGAGGGCCGCAAGGCCGAGCTGCATCATCGCGCAGTTCTTCACCGTCTGGCGGCCGGCCTCGCGCGGGTCCGGCGGCGGCGGCGCGACGTTTTCCCGGTACATGCCTCATCGTTGCATGACGCGGCGGGCGCGTCTCCTGCGCTCGGCGACGGCGCTGCAAAGTGCCACTCCCCGTGTGAAGCTCGATTCACTCCGCGCCGATTGACTCGAGCGGGCGGCGGCCTAAAACACCAAGGCCATGGAGCGTCCAATGACGAAGCGTCCTCGATGGAGCCTCCAGCTCTTTCTCGTCTTCGGCGCCGTAGTCGTGAGCTTCATCGCAGCGACGGCGTTCGAGCACTGGCGGCTCATCGCCATCGATCGCGCGTCGCGAGACATCGCGGACAACGCGTCGCCGAGCATCGAGCGGCTCACCGCCGCGCGCGGCGAGGTCCGGCGCATCCAGGTCCTCTTGCGCGAGCACCTGGACCGCAAGGCCCACGGCGAGGCGAGCGATCGGAAGCCCATCGACCAGGCGCGCCAGGAGATGGACCGCGAGCTCACCGAGTACCTGAGCCTGGAGCCGTTCCCCGACGAGCAGAAGTTCTGGGCGGGCCTCCTCCGCGGGCAGGCCGACCTCCACGAGGCGGTCACGCGCAGCTTGCTCGAGGCCGAGCGAGGCGACCTCCAGGCTGCCGACGCCACGGCGCGCACCGCGGTCTGGAGCGCGAGCGGGCACCTCTCCGCCGCGATGGCTCTCGACATCGACTTCAACGCCGGGCGTGCGCACGATCTCGCGCTCGAGATCCAGAGGGTCCGCAGTCAGTCGACGTACGTGGCGTTCGGTCTCGACGCGCTCTGCGCGGTCATCGCGCTCGTGGGGGCGATCGCGCTCCATCGCGCGTTGCGGGCCCATGCGGAGCTCGTGGAGAGCCACCAGCAGCTGCTCGTCCATCGGGCATCGGAGCTCGAGCAGTTCGCGGGGAGCGTCGCGCACGACATCCTGAGCCCGCTCAACGCCGTCGGGCTCTCCCTGGAGCTCGCCGGGCGGCCGGGTGATGACCAGGCGCGTGCCGGCTGGATCAAGCGTGGCACGTCGTCGCTCGCGCGCGTCGAGCGGCTCGTGAGCGGGCTGCTCGAGTTCGCGCGCGCCGGAGCGCAGCCGGGTGCCGGCGCGCGCTGCGAGGTCCGGAGCACCCTCGACGATCTCGCGCCCGACCTGGTGGCGTCGGCGGCCGAGGCCGGCGCGGAGCTCGAGGTCGACGTCCGGAGCGCGAGCGGCGTGGGCTGCAACGCGGGCGTCCTCACCAGCATCGTCTCGAATCTCGCTCGCAACGCGATCAAGTACATCGGCGACGGCCCGATACGGCACATCGACCTCCGCGCGCACGACATCGACGGCAACGTGCGCGTCGAGGTCCAGGACTCGGGCCCCGGGCTACCCGAGGGCCTCGAGGCGCACGTCTTCGACCCGTATGTCCGTGGACCCCACGCCACGCAGCCCGGGATCGGCCTCGGCCTCGCGACCGTCAAGCGGCTCGTCGAGGCACACGGCGGAAAGGTCGGCGTCGTCTCCGTCCCTGGCCGTGGCTGCACGTTCTGGTTCGAGCTGCCCGCCGCGAGTGACCCGCCGAGGGCTGCAACCTCGGAGGATCCCGGGAATGTCGCCGATGCATCTGGGGCTATTCGGCACGCCCACTGATGCGTAACCTGGCCATCGCGACCTGGGAGGCATTGACATGAGCGAGCTGGAAATCGGAATGGTCGGGCTGGGCGTGATGGGGCAGAACCTCGCCCTGAACATCGACGAGAAGGGCTTCTCGTGCGCGGGGTGGGACGCCTGGCCGGAGCCGGTCGACAAGTTCGAGGCGAAGGCGAAGAAGGAGGGCGCGAAGAACGTGAAGGGCTTCAAGGAGCTCAAGGACTTCGTTCAGTCGCTCCGCCGCCCGCGCCGCATCATCATGCTCGTGAAGGCCGGTGAGGTCGTCGACAAGACGATCGCCGCGCTCCTCCCGCTGCTCGACAAGGACGACATGATCGTCGACTCGGGCAACGAGTTCTTCAAGAACACCGAGCGCCGCGCCGCCGAGCTGCTGCCGAAGGGCATCCGCTTCTTCGGCATGGGCGTCTCGGGAGGTGAGGAGGGCGCGCGTCACGGTCCGTCGATGATGCCCGGCGGCGATCGCCACGGTTACGACGACATGGCGCCGATCCTCACGAAGATCGCCGCGCAGGTCGACGGCCCGTGCGTCACGTACTGCGGCCCCGGCGGCGCCGGCCACTACGTGAAGATGGTCCACAACGGCATCGAGTACGGCGACATGCAGCTCATCGCCGAGGCGTACGACGTCCTCAAGAACATCGGCGGCCTCAGCAACGCCGAGCTCGCGGACACGTTCTCGGAGTGGAACGCCGGCGAGCTCCAGTCGTTCCTCATCGAGATCACCGCCAACATCTTCCGCAAGAAGGACCCGGAGACCGGCAACGACCTCATCGACATGATCGTCGACGCGGCCGCCGCCAAGGGCACAGGCAAGTGGACGGTGCAGGACGCCGCGGAGATCGGCGCGCCGATCCCCACGATCGCGTCGTCCGTCGAGGCACGTCTCATCTCGTCCGATCGCGCGGGGCGCGCGGCGGCCTCGAAGCTGCTCGCCGGCCCGACCGGGCCGAAGGGCACCGTCGACAAGAAGAAGCTCGTCGCGGACGTCCGCGCGGCGCTCTATTCGGCGAAGGCCTGCAGCTACGCGCAGGGCATGAACCTCCTCCGGTCGGCCTCGCAGCTCCGCGAGTGGGGCATCAACCTCGGGGAGCTCGCGCGCATCTGGAAGGGCGGCTGCATCATCCGCGCCCAGTTCCTCGGCCGCATCAAGGAGGCCTACGACCGCGACGCGAACCTCCCGAACCTCCTCATCGACCCGGGGTTCCGCAAGGAGCTCGCCGAGCGGCAGGAGGGCTGGCGCAGCACGGTCTCGCAGGCGGTCAACGCGGGCATCCCGCTCATGACGATGAGCAGCGCGCTCGGCTACTACGACTCGATCCGTCGCGAGCGCCTGCCCGCGAACCTCACCCAGGCGCAGCGCGACTACTTCGGCGCGCACACGTACGAGCGCACCGACAAGCCGGGCACCTTCCACACGGAGTGGTTCGCGAAGTGACGTGAGAGCACCGGGGACGATGCGCCGGCTCGCGGTCGTGCTCTTGCCGTCGGTCGCAGCCCTCGTTGCGTGCGGCTTCAGCGGCGTCGGATCAGGCCCGGCTTCGGGCGGCCTGGACGGCGCGCCGCCGCCGTCCGTCGACGGCGGTGATGGCGGCGGTGCGGGCGCCTCGACCGAGGTGTTCCTCGACGGCAGTGCCGAGGCGTCCGCCGACGGGGGCTTCGACGCTTCGGGATGCACGACCGTCATCGACGACGTGTTCGCGAGCCCGCCGGGCAACTGGGATGTGCTCGACGACGCCACCCTGACCATCGGAAGTGCGCAGCTCACCGTGGCGAACGCCGGCGGTCAGGCCGGTGCCATCTGGTGGAAGTCGCCGATCGCGTTCGGGTCGCGCCTGATCATCACAGTCGATTTCGCGCTCGCCCTCGCGACCGGCACGCAAGGCGACGGAATCGCCGTGGGCTGGGTGCCCACGACGACCCCCTACGTGATCGGTCCGCAAGGACAGAGCTTCGGCCTCTGCAGCGCCGGCATGGCCGGGGTCGGCGCGACCTTCGACACGCGAGACAATCAACTCGCCGTGCTCTCGTCGATCAGCGGTAGCTGCGGCACCAGCGGTGGCGTCGTCACCTTCGCCACGCTCCTGGCCGCGAGGCGCTTCGTGCTCGAGATCACCCCGGCGACCCTCACGCTCACGACCGACAACGGGGGAATGGTGCAGCGCGCCCAGGCGAGCCCCACCACCGGCCAGCTCGGCATCACCGCCGCGACTGGCGCGACGGACACGGGGCACGAAATCAAGGCCGTGAAGGTGGTCCGCTGTCCGTGAGCGCCCGTGCGCTCGGGCCAGCCCCCGCCGCGCGCTGCTTTGTGGTTTCATCGGCCTCCTGATGACCGACATTTCCGAGGCCGCCCAGGTAGTCCGCTCCGTTGGTGCCGACGCTCCGGACGAGAGCCCGCCGAGCGAGCCCTGCGTGATGCTCATCTTCGGAGCCTCCGGGGATCTCACGAAGCGCCTGCTCGTCCCGGCGCTCTACAACCTCGCGTGTGACGGCCTCCTGTCGCCGCACTTCGCAGTGCTCGGCACCGCATTCGACCCGCTCACCACCGAGTCGTTCCGCGCGCGCATGAGCGAGGACATCAAGAAGTTCCACACGCGGAAGGAGTTCGACCAGAAGATCTGGGACGACCTCGTCAGCCGGTTCCACTACGTGCAGGGCGGCTTCGCGGACATGGAGGTCTTCGAAACGCTGAAGACCGAGGTGAAGAAGCTCGACGTGGAGTACGGGATCGGCGGCAACGTCCTCTTCTACTTCGCGACGGCGCCGAAGTTCTTCGGGCTCATCTGCGACAACCTCCACAAGTCCGGTTTCAAGGCCGGTGAGGGGTGGAAGCGCATCATCGTCGAGAAGCCCTTCGGCACCGATCTGCCCTCGGCGCTCAAGCTGAACGAGGAGGTCCTCGCCAACTGGAACGAGAACCAGATCTACCGCGTCGATCACTACCTCGGAAAAGAGACGGTCCAGAACCTCCTCGCGTTCCGCTTCTCCAACGGCATGTTCGAGCCGCTCTGGAACAAGAACTACATCGACAACATCCAGTTCAACGTCTCCGAGGCCGTCGATGTCGAGGGCCGCGGCGGCTACTACGACTCGTCGGGCGTCCTCCGCGACATGATGCAGAACCACATGTTCCAGATGCTCGCGTATCTGTGCATGGAGGTGCCGGGCTCGTTCGAGCCGGACGCGATCCGCAACGAGAAGGCGAAGCTGCTCCAGTCCGTGCGCAACTACACGCCGGAGGAGGTCGCGCGCTACGTGGTGCGCGGGCAATACGGCCCTTCGAGGGACGCGACCGGCAAGGTGAGGCCGGGCTACCGCGAGGAGAAGGACGTCAACCCGGCCTCCAACACGGAGACCTACGCGGCCGCGCGCTTCCACATCGACAACTGGCGATGGGAGGGCGTGCCCATCTATCTCCGCTCGGGCAAGGCGCTCTGGAAGCGCGGCACCGAGATCATCGTCGAGTTCAAGAAGGCGCCCGAGGTCATCTTCCGCGGCACCCCGGTGAACACGCTCAACCCGAACCGCCTCATCTTCCACATCCAGCCCTACCAGGGCATCGAGATCCAGTTCCAGGCGAAGATCCCCGGGCCACGCCTCCACCTCCAGCCCGTGAACATGCGCTTCGGATACGGCGAGGCGTTCAAGGCGTCGCGATACACCGGCTACGAGGTCATGATCTACGCGTGCTCGCACGGTGACGCGACGCTCTTCTCGCGCGGCGACCTCGTCGAGGCCGCGTGGCGCGTGGCGCAGCCGCTGATGGACCACTGGGCGAAGACGCCCGCGCAGTTCCCGAACTACGCGCGCAACAGCTGGGGGCCGAAGGCCGCGGCCGACCTCATCGCGAAGGACGGCCGCCGCTGGCACGAGGTCCTCTCCGAGGACGTGCTCCGGAAGGTGCCCCTCTTCAAGGACGGCGACATGGTCTTCCTCGAGCAGGTCATCATGGCGCTGCGCTCGAAGCAGGTCTCCGCCGGCGAGCTGATCATCAAGAAGGGCGACATCGGGCACGAGCTCTATCTCGTGGCTCGCGGCGAGGTCGAGGTGCTCGACTTCGACGGCAAGGTCATCAAGGTCCTCTCCGACGGCGACATCTTCGGCGAGGTCGGCGTGCTCATGTCGAAGCCGCGCAACGCGGACGTGCGCGCGCAGACGAGCTGCGACCTCTTCGTCCTCCACAAGTCGGACTTCAGCCGCATCCTCCGCGACAATCCGCTGTTCGCGAGCGCCGTGCAGCAGGTGGCGAGAGAGCGCTACCAGGTCAACGTGAACACCGACGCTCTCCTCGCGCCGCGCTGACGAATGACCAAACCGACGAGAGCGGCGGCGGGCGGCAAGGAACAGGAACGGATCGACGAGATCCGCGACGACCTCTCACCGTGGCGACGCTGGGGCCCGTACCTGACCGATCGCGCGTGGGGCTCGGTGCGCGAGGACTACTCCGCCGACGGCAACGCGTGGGGCCACCTGCCCTACGAGAAGGCGCGCTCGAAGACCTACCGCTGGGGTGAGGACGGTATCGCCGGCGTCTGCGACCGGTTCCAGCTCCTCAACTTCGCGCCGGCGTTCTGGAACGGCCGCGACTCGCACTTGAAGGAGCGCCTCTACGGCGTGAACCCGTACGAGGGCAATCACGGCGAGGACGTGAAGGAATACTACTTCCACGTCGACAACACGCCGACGCACTCGTACATGCGCCTGCTCTACAAGTACCCGCAGGCGGCGTTCCCGTACCAGCAGCTGGTCGAGGAGAACCAGCGGCGCGCAGGGCAGGGGCCCGAGTACGAGCTGATCGACACGGGGGTGTTCGACCAGGACCGCTATTTCGATATCTCGATCGAATACGCGAAGGCTGGTCCGGAGGACCTGCTCTGTCGGATCAGCATCACGAATCGCGGCCCCGACGACGCTCCGATTCACGTGCTGCCGCACCTGTGGTTCCGCAACACGTGGTCGTGGGGCAAGGAGCCGACGGGCATGCCGCGCATCGCGCAGTGCTCGGGTGAAGGCCTCGTCATCGTCGCGGACGACGCCGGCGTCGCGACCGACCCGTTCATTCCCGTCCAGTACCGGATGGGGACGCGCTTCCTCTACGGCCCGGAGGGCGGAGAGTCGATCTTCACCGACAACGAGACGAACGGCGAGGCGGTGTACGGGCCCGGCAACACGAGCCGCAGCGGCTTCACCAAGGACGCGTTCCATCGCTACGTGGTCGAGGGCAACAAGTGGGCGCTCCGGCCCGAGCGCTTCGGGACGAAGGCGGCCCTCCACTACCGGCTCGACGTGAAGGCCGGCACGACCAGGGTGCTGCACTTCCGGCTCACGAATGCGGCGCGCCCGAACCCGCTCGCCGACGCTGACGCGATCTTCGCGATGCGGAAGGCGGAGGCCGACACGTTCTACGAGAGCGTCTTCCCCGAGGGGGCGAGCGCCGACGAGAAGCACGTGCAGCGGCGCGCGCTCGCCGGGCTCCTCTGGACGAAGCAGAGCTACATCTTCGACGTCGCGAAGTGGCTCGACGGCGACAACCCGGACAACCCGCCGCCGCAGTCACGCCGCCGGATCAGGAACGCCCACTGGCGCCACCTGAACTCGATGCGCGTGATGACGATGCCGGACAAGTGGGAATACCCATGGTTCGCGGCATGGGACCTCGCGTTCCAGTGCGTGCCGTTCGCGCTCATCGACGCGAAGTTCGCGAAGGAGCAGCTGTGGCTGCTGCTCTTCGAGCAGTTCCAGCATCCGTCAGGGCAGCTACCCGCGTACGAGTGGGAGTTCAGCGATCTCAACCCGCCGGTGCACGCCTGGGCGGTGTGGCGCGTCTACAACATGGACCGCCTGCGCAACGGTACGAACGACCGCGCGTGGCTCGAGCGGTGCTTCCACAAGCTGCTCATCAACTTCGCGAGCTGGGTGAACAAGGTCGATCGCGACGGGAACAACGTGTTCGAGGGCGGGTTCCTCGGGCTCGACAACATCACGGTGATCGACCGGAGCGAGCGCTCGACGGACGGCTCGACGCTCGAGCAGAGCGACGCGACGGGCTGGATGGGCATGTTCTGCCTGAACCTGATGCGCATCGCCCTGGAGCTCGCGCGGGAGAATCCCGTGTACGAGGGATTGGCCTCGAAGTTTCTGCAGCACTACACGTATGTCGCTTATGCGATGAAGCACATGGGGAACAAGGACTACTCCTTGTTCGACCAGAAAGACGGCTTCTTCTACGACGTACTTCGATATCCGGACGGCAGGTTCAAGAAGTTCCGGGTGCGGTCGCTCGTGGGGCTCATTCCGCTCTTCGCGGTGGAGCGGCTCGAGGTGGACTGGATCGAGCCGTTCAAGGAGTTCAAGGCGAACCTGAGCTGGTTCGTCAAGAACCGTCACGAGATGACCGATCAGGTCATTCACAAGATCGAGCGTGACGGCCACGTCACGTACCTGCTCACGATCGTGAACCAGGAGCAGATCGGCAGGCTGGTGCAGCGGCTCCACGACGAGACGGAGTTCCTGTCACGCTACGGCGTGAGATCGCTGTCGAAGTTCCACGAGGCGCATCCGTTCGAGCTCGACGGGCGCACGGTGCCGTACGAGCCGGCGGAGTCGTCGTCGAAGCTCAAGGGCGGCAACTCGAACTGGCGCGGGCCGCTGTGGTTCCCGACGTCGTTCTTGATCATCGAGAGCCTGCGCAAGCTGGGGACGGCCTTCGGGCCGTCGTACCTGCTGAGCACGCCGGGGAGTCACGGGCAGCCGGTGGGCTTTCGCGACATCGCGAGCGATCTGTCGCGGCGAATGATCGACATCTTCTTGAAGGACGAGAACGGGCGGCGGCCGGTGTGGGGCGGCGCGGAGAAGTTCCAGAACGACCCGCACTGGCGGGACGAGCTTCTCTTCTACGAGTACTTCCACGGCGACAACGGCGCCGGGATCGGCGCGTCGCACCAGACGGGATGGACGTCGCTCGTGGCGAACCTCATCGACGAGTGGCCCAAGTCGAACAAGTGAGCTCGTAGCGGCGGGGCCGCTCGGCGCTCACTTGCTGCCTGCATCGGGGGCGTCGGGCTCGTCGATCTCGCCGAGGTTGCGCGCGAGATCGGCGGCTCCGACGACCGTGAGGCGACCAGACACGGGCACCCAGTCGGGGAGCGACGGTTCGGCGAGCGGCGTCGCGGTGGGCGCGGCCTCGATGGTCACCTCCGCGGCGGTCTGCACGGCGGGGAGCTCCGTGGCGTCGGCGGCGCGCTCCTCCCGGGTCGGGCGTAGGAGATCGTTGGAGAGCGGAGGGAGGGGAGGGATGGTCACCTTGGTCCAGCCGGGCAGGGTGAGCTCGGCGCTCGTCGTCTGCGTCTCGCTGGCGTGCGAGTCATCGTGTCGCGAACGCGGCATGCAGGCAACGAGGAGGACGAGGAGGGAGGGGGTGATGCAGGACCAGCGGTGCCTCATGGGCTCTGCTGTGTGCATCGCGCGTTCCGCGCGTGTCGTGCGGCCCGTTCGTGGGGGATCGCCGTCCGGCGCGGACGCGGTACGCTCGACGCGTGCTGACGGTCGTCTCCTGGAATGTGCTCGCGGGCGCGTACGTGAAGCCTGAATGGTATCCGTACACGGCGCCCGAGCTGCTCGACCCGGCGTCGCGCGATGCGCGCGTGGTGGAAGCCGTCGCGGGGCTCTCGGCCGCGGATGCGATATGCCTCCAGGAGCTCGAGGAGCCGACGTTTGCTGCGCTCGTCGCCGGGCTCGACGCCTTCGAGGGTCGCCTCGTGCGAAAGCGTGGCAAGCCCGACGGGTGTGCCATCTTCGTGCGTCGGGCGCTCGGCGCGCCGGAGTTTCGTGAGCTCGTCTATGGCGACGGCACGGGACACGTTGCGGCCGCCGCGGTGGTCGGCGGCATCGGGATCGCGACGACGCACCTCAAGTGGCAGGCGGCGGACGTGCCGGTCGACGTGCGGCTCGGACGCGCCGAGCTCGCCGAGCTGCTCGATGCATGGGTGGTGGGCGACGAGCCGTGGGTCGTGTGCGGCGATCTGAACGCCGACGCGAGCTCGCCCGTGCTCGAGGTCGCCTTCGCGCGAGGGCTGCGCGACGGCTACGCGAGCCTGCCCGAGGCGTGGACGTGCAACTCGAACGAGCGCCGCAAGCGCATCGACTTCATCCTGCATACGCCCGGCTTCGACGCGACGCCGAAGCCCCTCCCGCCGCTCACGGACGTGACCCCGCTCCCCTCGGCGACCGAGCCGTCCGACCACCTCGCAATCCAGGTCGCGCTGAAGGTGAAATGAACATGGCGACGTACGAAGAAGTGGGACTGCCCGTCTTCCGTCAACACCCGTCGTGATGAAGAACTGGTACGAGGCGCGCGCGCCTGCCAGAGCATCGGCAAGCGCCTCTGCAGCCAGGACGAATGGACCCTCGCCTGCGAGGGCCCCGAGCACCTGCCGTACCCCTACGGCACCCCTACGGCTTCACCCGCGACGCGACCGCCTGCAACATCGACAAGGGCCGCCATCCAGGTCGACGAGAGCGCGCTCAAGCGCCCCGACAAGCGCGACGCCGAGGTCGCTCGGCTCTGGCAAGGAGAGGCCAGCGGCTCACGCCCCAACTGCAAGAGCCCCTTCGGCGTCTACGATATGACCGGCAACGTCGACGAGTGGACCGTCAACGAGACCGGCAACCCCCACAAGAGCGCGCTCAAAGGCGGCTACTGGAGCTGGGTCCGCGGTCGATGCCGTGCCGTCACCGCGGGACACGAGGAAGACTTTCGCTACTACCAGATCGGCTGGCGCTGCTGCGGTAACCCGGGCGCGAGCACCGGCGCGCCCAGCGCGGCGCCGCCCGCCACGGCCTCCGCGCTACCGTCCGCGCGACGGCGTCCGGGGCCCCCAGAAAGGCGCGCTCGCGATCCCCGCGAACGCCGCCGGGCATCGCGTGTTCGTCGACGGGAGAGTGGTACCTCAGTCACTCGGGACCGTCGTCGTCGACTGCCGGACGCACGCGGTCAAGATCGGGCACGACGGCCGCGACCAGGTCATCGATGTCCCCTGCGGCGGCCGCATCGGCGTCGCGTATCCGTGACCGGCCTCGGATGACGCCAAGACTCCGGCCTTGACGGCGAGCGCGCGCGGGGCAAGTATTCAAAGACTCGCTTGAATACTGGAGCAGCCAGGCCCCGCCGGTTCAAGGACGCGATCTACGACCAGTTCGCGCGGGTCGGAAAGGCGGTCGCGAGCCCCAGGCGTCTCGAGCTGCTCGATCTGCTGTGCCAGGGCCCCCGCACGGTCGAGGTGCTCGCGAGCCAGACCGACCAGAGCGTTGCGAACGTGTCCGCGCATCTTCAGCTCCTGCGCGCCGCTCGCCTCGTCGAGGCCGAGAAGGACGGGCTGTACGTCACCTATCGGCTCGCCGACGAGCAGGTCTGCGACTTCTACCAGGCGCTCCGTGCCCTGGCGGAGTCGCGCCTCGTCGAGGTCGAGCACATCACGCGAACCTTCCTGGAGCAGCGAGGCGCGCTCGAGCCGGTCGACCGCGAGGCGCTCGTCAAGAAGGTCGGGCGAGGGGAGGTCACCGTGCTCGATGTCCGACCGCCCGAGGAGTACGCGGCGGGGCACATCCCCGGCGCGCTCTCGATCCCGCTCGAGGACCTGAAGAAGAGGCTCTCCGCGATCCCCAGGTCACGCGAGGTCGTCGCCTACTGCCGAGGCCCCTACTGCGTCTTCGCCATCGATGCCGTGAACCTCCTCCGCGCGCGCGGCTATCGGGCGACGCGCATGGAGGAAGGCATTCCCGAGTGGAGGGCGCGGGGGTTGCCCGTCGAGGTATCGCCGCAGGTCACGCCATGACGAAGGTGCAGCACATCGCGCTCGGCATCCGGGCGAACCTCGCGCAGTTCTCGCTGCTCGTCGTCGTCAACGCGTTCGTCGGCGCGATGGTCGGCATGGAGCGGTCCATCTTGCCGTCCATCGCCGAGCAGGAGTTTCACCTCGCCGCGCGCGCCGCCATCCTCTCGTTCATTGTCGTCTTCGGCGTGACCAAGGCGCTCACGAACTACCTCGCGGGTCGACTCTCCGATGCGTACGGCCGCAAGGTGATCCTGGTGGGCGGCTGGCTCGTCGCGAGCCCGGTGCCGTTCCTCCTCATGTGGGCGCCGTCGTGGGGGTGGATTCTCTTCGCGAACGTGCTGCTCGGCATCAGCCAGGGCCTCACCTGGTCCACGACGGTCATCATGAAGATCGACCTCGCAGGGCCGCGCAAGCGTGGCCTCGCGATGGGGCTCAACGAGTTCGCCGGCTACTTCGCCGTGGCGGGGTCCGCGCTCGCCACCGGGGCCATCGCGTCGAGCTTCGGCCTACGTCCCGAGCCGTTCTACCTGGGCGTCGTCTTCGTCGCGCTCGGTCTCCTTCTGTCCGTGTTCCTCGTGCGCGAGACGAAGGGGCACGCTCACCACGAGGCGAAGCTCGACGGCGGGCTGCCGGTGGGCGGTGTCCCCACGCAGCGACAGGTCTTCGCGCTCACCTCGCTGCTCGACAAGAACCTGTCGAGCGTGAGCCAGGCAGGGCTCGTCAACAACCTGAACGACGGCATGGCGTGGGGCCTTTTCCCGCTCTACTTCGCCGCGTCGGGCATGCGACTCGTGGAGATCGGGTGGCTTGCCGCGATCTATCCCGGCGTGTGGGGGATGGGGCAGCTCTTCACGGGCGCGCTCTCCGACAAGGTCGGCCGCAAGTGGCTCATCGTCGGTGGAATGTGGCTGCAGGCGTTCGGCATCGTCATCACCGTGCTGTCGAAGGCGTTCGCGGGGTTCGCCGTCGGTGGAGTGCTCCTCGGCCTCGGGACCGCGATGGTCTACCCGACGCTGCTCGCGACGATCGGCGACGTGGCTCACCCGACCTGGCGCGCGTCCGCGGTCGGTGTCTATCGGCTCTGGCGCGATCTCGGCTACGCGATCGGGGCCGTGCTCGCCGGCCTCGTGGCCGATGCGCTCGGAGTACCCGCCGCCATCTGGGCCATCGCCGCCCTCACGTTCATCTCCGGTCTCGTCGTGGCCGTCCGCATGCAGGAGACGCTGCGGAGGCACGTGGAGGCAGCACGATGACGAAAGAGCCCATGCCGATCTACCTCGACCACAACGCGACGACGCCGCTACTCCCCGAGGTCGTCGATGCGATGCTCCCCTACCTGCGCGCGCACTTCGGCAACCCGTCGAGCGGTCACCGCTACGGAGGCGCAGCGCGAGCAGGCGTCGAGCGCGCTCGTGAGCAGATTGCCGTGCTGCTCGGCTGCGCTCCCGACGAAGTGTTCTTCACGTCGGGCGGGACCGAGGCGAACAACCTCGCGATCCGGGGCGTGACCGACGCCGCCCCGGCCGAGCGACGACACGTCGTGACCACCGCCATCGAGCACCCCGCGACGGCGAACCCTTGCCGTCACCTCGAGACGCAAGGCTGGCGCGTCGACTACGTCGGCGTCGACGCGTGCTGTCGCCTACGCCTCGACGACCTCGGCGCTCGCGTCGGCGGTCAGACCGCGCTCGTCACCGTGATTCACGCCAACAACGAGACCGGCACGCTTCAGCCCGTCGCCGAGGTCGCGGCGCTCGCGCATCGTCATGGGGCCCACGTGCACACCGACGCCGCCCAGAGCGTGGGCAAGGTGGCCGTGAACGTCGACGCGCTCGGTGTCGACCTCCTGAGCATCGCCGGCCACAAGCTCAACGCCCCGAAGGGGGTCGGCGTGCTCTACGTGCGTCGCGGGACGCCCATCCGGCCCTTCACTCGCGGCGCCGATCACGAACGCGGGCTCCGGCCCGGTACGGAGAACGTCGCGAGCATCGTCGGCCTCGGCGTTGCGTGCCACTCGGTCGCGACGACGCTCGCCTCGAGGACGGCACGCCTCCTCGCGTTGCGCGAACAGCTCTGGCATCTGCTCGCGAGCGGGGTCCCTGGGATGAAGCGTAACGGGCACGACTCCGAGCAGCTCCCCAACACGCTCAGCGTCCGCTTCCCACGCGCTCGCGGCACGGCGCTGCTCGACGCGACGCCGGAGGTGGCCGCGTCCACGGGCTCGGCGTGCCACGAGGGGCACGTGAACCCGTCGAGCGTGCTCCTCGCGATGGGACTCGAGGCCGACGAGGCGCTCGAGACCGTGCGCCTCTCGGTCGGCACGACGACCACGGCTGAGGAGATCGCGCGCGCCGCGGCTGCGCTCGTGAATGCCTGGAGAGCGGGAGACGCACGACGATGAGCCTCACCATCCTCGATCACATCGGCAACACTCCGCTCGTCGCCCTGACGAAGATCGGAAAGGGCGCGCCCGTCCCGATCCTGGTCAAGTGCGAGCACATGAATCCAGGCGGTAGCGTCAAGGATCGGATCGCCGTCGCCATCGTCGACGACGCGGAGAAGAGGGGCGTACTCCGCCCGGGCGACACGCTCGTCGAGGCGACGGCGGGGAATACCGGCCTTGGCCTCGCGCTCGTCGCCGCCCTCCGCGGCTACAAGCTCGTCTGCGTTCTCCCCGAGAAGATGTCGGTCGACAAGCGCAACGCGCTGAGAGCCGTCGGAGCCGAGGTGCTCGTCACGCCGAATGCTCCGCCGTCGCACCCCGACAACTTCCAGAACACGGCGCGGCGCCTCGCGACGGAGCGGGGCTGGTTCCTCACCGACCAGTTCTGCAACCCGGCGAACGTCGAGGTCCACGAGCGCACGACCGGCCCCGAGCTCTGGGAGCAAACGAGCGGCACGATCGGCGCGTTCGTCGCCGGGGTCGGCACCGGCGGCACGATTACCGGCGTTGGTCGCGCGCTCAAACGGAGGAGCCCGAATGTGCTCGTGGTCCTGGCGGACCCGCTGGGCTCGGGCCTCGGGCACTGGGTGCAGACGGGCGTGATTGGACCGGACGCCTCCTACAAGGTCGAGGGCATCGGCTCGAGCAAGGCGCCCGAAATCCTCGACCGCACCGTCATCGATCACGTCGAGACGGTCGCCGATGCCGACAGCTTTGCGATGGCTCGGCGGCTCATCCGCGAGGAAGGACTGCTCGTCGGGGGATCCGCGGGGACCGCGGTCGTCGCGGCGGAGCGTCTCGCACGGTCGGGGCGCGTCTCGGGCAGCGTGGTCGCCCTGCTGCCCGACTCGTGGGACCGCTACGTGTCTTGCGACTGGATGGTCGCATCCGCGTGAATGCTCACCGCGATCGCGCGGCTCGACAGCGGAAGTGACCCGTCGATGAGCGTGATGCCCTACTGCGCCCGGGCTGCGAAGACGTAGGGATCCACGGTCTCCAGCTCGGCGCAGAGGGTGACGATCTCGCGCAAGCTCCCGGCTCGGCCAGCGCCGATCGTCGTCTCGGCGTCGACGAGCACTGTTTGCAGCAGCTCGTCGTGCGACGCGACGCACTCGTCGTGCGTCCAGCGGATCAGCTCCGCGATCGTCGCGAGCCCGTGCATCAGGACCGCGCGCTCCTCATGGGCTCTCTCGGAGGCCGCCAGGCGACCGCGCGCGATCACCATGCGCCGCTCGACCCACGGCCGCGTCGCGCTCGACGCCGTGCTCTGGAGCGACTCCAGCGCGACGAGAGCGTGCATCGGCGCGTGCGTCTCGTCGGTCGCACGGAGCGCCTCCACGTTCGTGCGATGCGCGATGGCGAGCTGCACGTAGTTGCCGAGTAGCCGCCCGAGGTCGAGCCAGTCGTCGCCGGGTGGAACATCCTGCTCCGGCCCGATGAGCCGCACTCCATGACGGCTCCGCTCGACGACCTTCGACACGAGACGCTCGAGCTCCTCGAGCTCACGGCGGTGCTCTTCGCTGATGCGCGCGAGCAGTGTGCCTCGGACCTCGACGGCGCGCGCAAGGGCGACACACTCGAGCTCGTCGTCGATGCTGCGCTGGAACCAGTCACAGCGGGGAAGAACGGTGACGATCATGAGCTCGGTGGCGACGATGGCCGCCAGTGGGATCACGATGCTGAGCGTGAAGATCAGCGTGAAGAACGCGAGCGCGACGGTCGCCACTACCACGAGCGCCTGCACGTGGTGCTTGAGCGCTTGCTCCGTGTAGCAGCGGAGGTCGTGCCTGCGTCGCCTGGGTGCGCCTGCCGTTCGTGCCATGGCCGGTCGCACTTGCATCGCGTGTTCCGTCGAAGCGTCGCCCCGTGGCTGACCTCCCCGCAGTGGAGCTGCTATGAGCGATCGGGGTGCTCATGGTGGACGGTCGCGAAGGCACGGTGGGCACGGACACGCACACGCAGCTGTGCGCCCTCGACGCGATCGCACGCGCCGGCGCGACCCGAGCCATTGTGCTCGTGGCCGCCCATCCGGACGACGAGACCATCGGGGCAGGCGCGACCCTCGGCACCCTTGCCGCGCTCGGCGCGCGCGTCCGCGTGCTGCACGTGACGGACGGCGCGCCTCGCGAGCCGTCGCTACGCCCCGCGCTCGCCGACCGCTCGCGCGAGGCCGCCGCCGCCGTGCGCCGCGCCGAGCTCGCTGCCGCGCTACGTGCCGGAGGGCTCGACCCCGCCGCGGTGCTCGAGGCATCGCTCGGCGTGCCCGATCAGGAGGCGGCGTTCGCGCTCGTGGAGATTGCACACGCGCTCGCTCGCCACATCGAAGCCTCGCCTCCCGACGTGGTGATCACGCATCCCTACGAGGGCGGCCACCCCGATCACGACGCCGTCGCGTTCGCCGTGCATGCCGCGGTGCGGCTCCTCGCGACCGCCGGCGCCGCCGCGCCGCTCATCGCCGAGATGTCGTCGTACCACGCGTCGCCGGGGCCCGAGGGCGAGGGCGACGCGCTCGAGGCCGCGTGCTTCCTCCCGTGTCCCGAGGCCTCCTGCACGGCGCGCCATGAAGGTCGTCTCGAGCCGCTCGCGCGGGCCCGCAAGCGGGCGATGCTCGACACGTTCGTCTCGCAGGCCGAGGTGCTCGCGTCGTTCGACACGGCGGCGGAGCCCCTTCGCTGCGCACCGCGCTACGACTTCACCCGGCCTCCGCATCCCGGCACGCTCCACTACGAGCGGCTCGCCTTCGGCTGGACGGGCGAGCGCTGGCGTGCGCTCGCTCGCGAGGCCCTCGCCGCGCTCAGCCCGACGCGCTCGTAGCGAAGACGGACCGGAACAGCTCACGCGCGGCGTGGAGCTCGTCGAGCGTCACCCATTCGTCGGGGCCGTGCGCCTGCGCGATGTCTCCGGGCCCCATCACCACAGCGTCGACTCCGCTCGACGTGAGCAGCGCCGCCTCCGTCCAGAAGCCGAGATCGATCGGCGCGCGCGCCGCGTCGCCGAGGAAGGGCACGAACGCCGCAACGTCGGTCGTCGCGAACGGCTGGTTGTCGCGGAGCATGTGGAACGTCGCTTCGGGCACGACCTGACGCACGATCGCCTCGAGCTCGGCGCGGATGGCCGCCGTGTCGGCGCCGGGCGGCGGTCGGAGCGAGACGAGCAGCCGCCCGTTCGCGGGGATCACGTTGAACGCGACGCCGCCGTCGAGCTTGGCGAGGTTCAGGCACATCCCGGGAAAGCCGGGCGGCCCGAGCCCGTAGTGACGGCGCGACCAGTCGTCGAACGCGACGCCGAGCCGCGAGAGCATCGCGATTGGCGACGGGAGCGAGTCCGCGCGCGACGAGTGCCCGCCCGGCCCCGTGACCGTCACCTCGAAGGCCACGAAGCCTCGATGGCGCACGCCGACCTTCAGGTTCGTCGGCTCGCACACGATCGCTCGCTCGAGCCCCGCACGATGCGGGCTCGCCACGAAGGCGCGCATCGCCACGCTGCTGAACTCCTCGTCACCCGAGAAGAGGATGCCCGTGTCCTTCGGCCTCGCGTCGCTCGCCGCGGCGAGGATCGCGGCGGCCGCGCCCTTCGTGTCCGCCGCGCCGAGCGCATAGAGCCTGCCTCCGTCGATGCGCGGTACGAACGGGTCGGAGCTCCAATCCGCGTTGGGCGGTACGGTGTCGAGGTGCGCGTTCACGAGGAGCCTCGGCGTCCCGAAGCGCGCGTAGACATACGAGGCCGTCTTGCCGCCGTCGGCCCGCGGCACGTCGGCCACGATGACCTCGTCGGGCCCACGCTGCCGGAGGAGCTCCGCGAGCTGGTCGGCGAGCGGCCGCTCGTTGCCCTCGGCCACATCGGTGCGAAACGAGACGAGGGAGGCGAGGATCGCGACGGGATCGTTCGGCGGGAGGCTCATGTGGAGATCGCCTCCTGGTATACTTCATCGGCGCTGACCGACGTGAGGCGGCTCGCAAGAGAAGGCTGTTGCGCGCGTTTGTCGGTGCTACCTTTCCATGTGCCCGCATGAGTCGACCGCTCGGCCGCAAGCTCCTCGACCCTCCGACCACCGAGGCCATGCTCACGACCCTCGCCACGGACTTCGCGATCATCACGAAGCTCCGCGGCTTCGAGCGAAGCGCGTGGAACGCCACGATGCAGCCGCTCCTCTTCCGGACGGCCGGCCTCGCGGGCGCCATCGCCGATCGCTTCGAGAATCCGAAGCGCGCCGCGCTCATCGCCGTCGCACGCGCCATCATCGAGCTCATGCCCCCGGACGAGGAGGGCATGGCTGACGACGCGGGCTGGTTCCGCATCGAGGTCGCGATCACGCGTGCGCGTGAGGTATTCGATCAGTGAGGTGTCCCTCGGCGCGCGTTCTGACGCGAAGCCGTCAGCGATACTTCTGCGCGAGGTCCCAGCTCGACTGCGGGGCGTCGACGGTGCCGCGTGCGTCCATCCGCGTAGCCGCTCGCGCGGACCATCCTCGAGATCTGGCCGTCGAAGGCGCCGTTGGCGACTCCGTAGGCGCGCACGACGGCCACGAAGGTCGATTGGATGCAGGATGTGTGTCGATGTGCGTGTCGCCTCGGTACCCTCGCTTTACCCCGTAATCATCGGGCTCTACGAGGGTGCTCTCCACCCACGGTGGGGGCGATCCGAGCCGGACGTGGGGCGCCGCTCACTCACCCCGCCGGCTGCTAGCGTGGAGCCGAAATGCGCCGTCCGCTCTGCAGGTTCGAGGTCGTGTCGTGAGGCTCGCCGATGCTCCCGAGGGCGCCGATGCTCCCGAGGGCGCGACGCTCACGCTCACGCCGTCGCTCCTCCGAGGCGACGCGCGTCTCGAGGCGCTCTTCGCGCCGTTCCGCGAGTGCGTGGTCTTGCACGAGGCGCTCACCCACGAGGGGAGCACGGCGCGCGCGTCGCGCCTCCTCATGGCGGAGGTCCGCGCGGATCTGCTGGACGACCTTCGCGCCGTCGTGCGGAGCGTGTGCCCCAAGGCCTCGTTCGAGGAGAAGCCGACCGAGCTCGACGACGTCGCCGCGGGCACGGAGTGGCGAGAGCGTAGCGGTGCGCTCGCCGTCTCCGCCTATCGACTCTTCGGCGGCAGCACGGCGCTCCACGTGAAGGCCGCGAAGGTCGACCCTCCCGATGCGGGCATGGTCGCTCTCCTCGCATCGCCGCTCGCGTCGCTCGCCGAGCTCGTGAGCACGACGAGCTTCGTCGACAATGTGAGCTGCTCTCGCGCCGCGAACGAGCCGCCTCGCTGGCATCTCCAGGCGACGCTGCGCGACATGCGGCGCTTCTCCGAGATCGTGCCGCTCGTCCTCGCGCTCGGCTTCGAGGACCGCCGCGGAAGGTACTGGCGCGAGACGGTGATCGTTCAGCCGGTCGGCAAGGATCGCTGGATGGCGGCCTCGCCGGGAATCGACTTCGGCGGAGGGTGACCGACATCTACATCACTGGCTCGTCGACAATGCGGTGTCGCATGCGGTGGTGTTCTCGTTCGCGTGGTCGCTCGCGACCGAGGAGCAGTTCTATCTCGGGTTTCCGTGGCTCCTGCGCGTCTCGAAGGGCGTCGTGCCGGCCGCGCTCTTCATGGCGGCGGTGGTGGTCGTCGATCAAGCCGCGGAGCGCGATTGGCTCTCGAGCGGGCCTCTCGCGATGCGCATGCTGCGCAGCCTCGCGACGCCGATCGCCCTCGGCTCGCTCGCGGCGCTCGCGCTTCGCACGCGGCTCTTTCGAGCCGTCGACCTCGTGCTCGGGCAGCGCGAGAGCTCCCTCGTGATGCTCGGCCTCGTCGTCGCCGGAGCCGTCGTGCCGTGGTCGCTGCTCGACGTGCAGTTGCTGATGGTCGGCCTCGTGGTCGCGTGCTGCCTGCGCGAGGACCACTGGCTCGCGCCGTTCCTCGGCGCTCGTCCGCTTCGCCACATCGGCCTCGTCAGCTACGGCATCTACTTGCTGAACGTGCCGGCGATCCAGCTGGCGAAGCGCGTCGTGCCGCAGCCCTTCGTCTTCGTGCTCGGCCTCGCGCTCAGCGTCGCGTTCGCGACCGCTGCGCATACCGCGATCGAAAGGCCCCTTTTGCGCCTCCGCGCGCGCTTTCGGCCGCACGCGTAGTTGGTCGACCCAATCGCTCGCGTCGTGGCCTACCATCGGGAGAGGATCGGGGGATCCCTCCCGCGTCCGAGTTTCTCTCCGCAGTCGTCTTCGCCCAGCGGGACAACCATGCCGATGCTCAGGCGCGTTCGAGCCTCTCTCCTCGTTCTTCTCTTCCTGATCTGTGCGGCGCTTCCGTCGCGTGCCGTGGCGGCGCCGTCGGGGTTCTCCGTGAATCGCTTCGAGCCCTCGGAGCGGGGGAGCCAGTGGTTCGTCCTCGACTCGCTCGACCTGCGTGGGTCGGGGCGGCCCGCGCTCGGCGCGACGTTCGACTACGAGTACCGTCCGCTCGCCGTGTACGAGGCCGACGGCTCCGTGCGCGCGGCGATCGTCGGGCATGTGCTCACGGGTCACGTCGGCGCCTCGGTCATCCTCTGGGAGCGCCTCCGGCTCGGCGCGAGCCTCCCGGTCGTCCTCTACACCGACGGCGAGCAGGGGACTCTTCGCGGCGTCACGTACGACCCTCCGCGGAACGCGCAGGCCATCGGTGATGCACGCCTCGGTCTCGACCTCCGCTTGCTCGGAGAGAATGACGGACCGTTCACGATCGCGCTCGGCGGGCGGCTCTGGCTCCCGACCGGCGCGACCTCGAGCTACTCGGGTGACGGTCGGGCGAGGGGCGGCCCCCACCTCCTCGCGGCCGGTGTCGTCGGCCCCATCGCCTACGGCGTGCAGGCGGGCGTCACGTTCCGGAGCGCGAAGGCCGGCGACTTCGCGGGGACGGCCATCGACAACGAACTCTTCTACGGCGCCTCCGCCGGCGTTCGAACGATGCAGGGGAAGGTCGTCGTGGGCCCCGAGCTCTACGGCGCTACCATCCTCGTCGACGCCTTCAAGACGCGCGCGTCGCCGCTCGAGCTCCTCATCGGCGGTCACTTCGGGTTCGACAACGGGCTGCGCATCGGCGCAGGAGCGGGCGCAGGCCTCGTGGCAGGCTACGGGTCGCCCGTCGCGCGGTTCTTGGCGAGCCTCGAGTGGGCTCCCGGCGCCGCCGTCGACGACGAGGACGGCGACGGCATCGTCGACAGCGCGGACGCCTGCAGGAAGGTGCGCGGTGTCGCCTCCGCGGACCCTTCGCAGAACGGCTGCCCGCCGCCGAAGCCCGTCGACACCGACGGCGACGACATTCCCGACAGCGAGGACGCGTGCCCCGACGTCCTCGGGCAGCACACGAACGACCCACGCACCAACGGCTGCATCGATCGCGACGGCGACGGTCTCATGGACCCGCTCGACCATTGCCCATTCGAGGCTGGCGCTCCGTCGCCCGACCCGATGAAGAACGGCTGCCCGCCGCGCGACGCTGACGGCGACGGTGTTCTCGACGAGGTCGATGCCTGCGTCGACGAGCCCGGCGTGAAGACGAGCGACCCGAAGACGAACGGCTGCGCGCCCGCGCCGCCGCCCGCCGACCCCGATCGCGATCACGACGGCATCGCGAACGACGCCGACGCGTGCCCCGATGACGCCGGCAAGCCCGACCCCGACCCGAAGAAGAACGGCTGTCCGAAGGCGTTCGTGCGCGGTGGGCAGATCCGCATCGTCGAGCAGGTGAAGTTCAGGACGAACAGCGCCGAGATCCTGCCCGGCAAGGACAGCGAGGAGATCCTCGAGGCTGTGAAGGCGATCCTCGAGGCGCATCCCGAGATCGCGAAGCTACGCATCGAGGGTCACACCGACAACCGCGGCGCCGCGCGGGCGAACCAGGCCTCGAGCCTCGCTCGCGCGACGGCCATGCGCAAATGGCTGACCGCGCACGGCGTCGCGCCGGCGCGCCTCACGAGCGCCGGCTTCGGCGCGGACCGCCCGATCGAATCGAACGACACCGAGGAGGGGCGCACCCTCAATCGCCGTGTCGAGCTCCATATCGAGGCCGGCACCGACACCGCGCCGCCCTGAACGTAGGAAGCAGGAGAACACCATGCGCCTCTCGCTCTCTCGCACGCTCGCTCTCGCCACGGTCGTCACCGGTCTCGCGGTCGGCGGCACCGCCCACGCGCAGAGCTTCAACTCGGCGGCCTGGGTCCCGCTCCAGCGCGCCGGCGTCGTGGTGGGGGACGTCGTGGGACCCGGAACGAACGAGCTCGACATCGTCGGCAATGTCGCGAATCCCGCGGCGTTCGTCTGGTCCGACTCGAGCTACCTCTTCCTCCGCATCCGCGTGAACGACAAGCCCACGAACGCGGGCGGCGTGTTCTCGAGCAACCACTGGGGCTGCCTCGTCGACACGAACGGGACGCTCACGAGCTACGAGTTCATGGCCGTGGTCTCCGGGACGGCGGGTGACGTCGAGTGGCGCTACAACGCGGTGCAGTCGGTCGGGGCCGACAACCCGAGCGAGCCGGCGGAGGTGCAGGTCGGCACTTCACCCATCGGGCTCAACGCGCGCACGCTCGACGCGCTGAGCGCGCCGGCGTTCAGCAGTACGGCGGACTGGTTCATCGACGTCGCCATCCCGTGGGCGACCATCCGCGCCGGCATCGTCGGGCCGCCCGCCGCGCCCGCGGTCGTCGACGGCACGCCGATGCGCTTCGCATGCGGCACGTCCTCGACCGGCTTCCACATCGGCACCGACCAAGCGACGACGGACCCTGCCGGCGCGCTGACTGGCACGTGGAGCGACCCGTACGTGTGTGCCAACACCGGGTGCGTCCTCGACACCGACGGTGACGGCGTTCCGGACACGGTGGAGACCTCGCTCGGCACGAGCCCGACGAATGTCGACACCGACGGCGACGGCATCCGCGACAACGTGGAGCTCAGCGCGGGCACGTTTCCGTACGGCCCCTTCACCGGGCCCGATACGGATCTCGACGGCACGAAGGACGCGCTCGACCTCGACTCGGACAACGACTGCCGCACGGATCTCCTCGAGGGCTCGGCGACCTTCCGGGTCGCGACGTCGCCCAGCCTGAACGCGTCGTCGAACTGCTCCGGCGCCACGCCCTTCTGTCGTCCGGCCACCGGGGCATGTGTTGCGTGCGATGCGAGCTTCGGTGGCGGCGGCACGGCCGCGTGTCCGTTCGCCTCGTCGCCCGCGTGCCAGCTCGCGGGCGCGCTCGCGGGCCGCTGCACGGCATGCAGGGCGACGGAGACGGCGCTCTGCTCGACCGTGACGCCCGCCTGCGAGTCGACGACCGGCGCGTGCGTCGCGTGTAACGGTGACAATGGCGCCGCGACCTCCGCGGTCTGTCCGAGCGCGGTCTCACCCGTGTGCAACCTCGCGGGAGCGCTTGCCGGCCGGTGCACGCAGTGTACGGCCATCAAGACGACCGCCTGCCCGACCGCGACGCCCTCCTGCGATCTGCCGTCCGGAGCGTGCGCGGCCTGCAACGGAGATCGCGGCGGCGGCTCCTCGCACGCGTGTCCGAGCGCGCTCAGCCCGTACTGCGCACTCTCGGGCGCCAGCGTCGGGCAGTGCGGCAAGTGCACGGTCAACGCGGACTGCGACGGCGTCCACACCGGGCCGACCTGCGACGTCGCGACTGGCGCTTGCGTCGACAAGGACAGCGACGGCGACGGGCTCAACGACTCGGTCGAGAAGCTCCTCGGCACCGATCCCTCGAAGAAGGACAGCGACGGCGACGGGATCGACGACCTCGTCGAGGTCACTCCCGTCGGCGGCGGAGCGACGGACAAGGTCGACTCCGACGGCGACGGAATCATCGACGCGCTCGACCTCGACTCCGACAACGACGGCGTCCCCGATGGGGCGGAGGGCACCTCGGACATCGACGGCGACGGCCTCGCGAACTTCCGCGACACCGACGACGACGGTGACGGCATCTCGACCAAGGAAGAGGTCGCCGACGCGCTCGCCGCGAAGGTGAGCGATGACGTCGACGGCGACGGCAAGAAGAACTACTTCGACACCGACGCGGACGGCGACGGCAGGAGCGACGCGCTCGAGGGTCGAGGCGACGACGACAAGGACGGCATCCCGAACTACCTCGACGGCGACCGGACGACGTCCGACGCCGGCCCGGTCGTTCCGCCGACGGACAACGACGCTGGCCTCACCGCGGGCCCCGCGACCGCCGCGGATCAGGGAGTCATCGAGGGCAACGGCCTGCTCTGCGCGGTCTCGCAGGCGTCCGGCCGCGCGGGCATCTCGTGGGCGGTCATCGTCGGGCTCGTCGGCGTCGCGCTTGCCGCAGTCACGCGCAAACGGCGCGCCAGCCGGTCGTAGCGCGGCATCAGGGCCAGGAGTACGTTCTGGCCATGCACGACCCGCTCGAAGATCTGTCCGGCACGAAGGTCATCGAAACGCGCAAGACGGGCGTGTGGCTCCTGCACAACCCGTCGACGAACCAGGCGACTGCGTTCGGTCGCGAGCAGCGGGAAGAGCTCCGCATTCGCGGAATGGTGCCCTATCGAGTCGCGACGCTCGAGGAGCAGGCGACCGCCGCCATCGGCCAGATCCGCGCGAAGAACGTGCCGCTCGAGCAGTACATCGGCATGGCGAGCCTGCACGACCGCAACGAGGTGCTCTTCTATCGCGTGCTGGTCGACAACATCGCGGAGCTGATGCCCATCGTCTACACACCGACCGTCGGCGAGGCGTGTCAGAAATTCAGCGCCATCTATCGAAGCGCGCGCGGCCTCTGGATCACGCCCGACGACGCGGGCGACATCCCGAGCGTGCTGCGGAACTCCCCGTACAAGGACATCCGCCTGATCGTGGCGACCGACAACGAGCGCATCCTCGGGCTCGGTGACCAGGGCTGTGGCGGCATGGGCATCCCGATCGGCAAGCTCGCCCTCTACGTGGCGGGGGCGGGGATTCACCCGTCCAAGTGTCTGCCCATCAGCCTCGACGTCGGCACCGACAATCCCGCTCTCCTCGCCGACCCGCTCTACCTCGGCTACCCGAAGAAGCGCCTCCGTGGCCGCGAGTACGACGAGTTCATCGAGGCGTTCGTGCGCGGTGTCCGCGAGGTCTATCCGCGGGCCATCCTCCAGTGGGAGGACTTCCACAAGGACCGCGCGTTCCTCCTGCTCGAGCGATACGTGCGGCGTCTGCCGTCCTTCAACGACGACATCCAGGGCACCGCGAGCGTCGCCGTCGGCGGGCTCCTCGCGGCGCTTCGCATCACCAAGCAGAGGATGGCCGATCAGCGCATCGTGTTCGTCGGGGCCGGCGCTGCCTGCACCGGCATCGCGCGGCTATGCGCCATCGCGATGCGCGCCGACGGCGCCGACGACGCGACCGTACGTCGCTCCATCTTCGCGCTCGACAGCCAGGGGCTGATCCACGACGGCCGCACGATGGACGAGCCGCACAAGCGCGAGCTCGCCGTTCCGCGTGCGGTCATGACCGAGCTCGGCCTCGACCCGAGTGCCGTGCACACGCCGCTCGACGCGATCCGCGCGGTGAAGCCGACGATCCTCGTGGGGGCCACGGCGCGCGCGGGAACGTTCACGCAGGAGATGCTCGAGACCATGGCGAAGTCCGTGGACCGACCCATCGTCATGCCGCTCAGCAACCCGACGAGCAAGGCGGAGTGCACGGCGGAGGAGGCGATTCGCTGGACGGGCGGACGCGCCATCGTCGCGACGGGCAGCCCGTTCGACGACGTCGTCCACGACGGCAAGCGTCACGTCATCGGCCAGGCGAACAACGTCTTCATCTTCCCGGGCATCGGGCTCGGCGCGGCCATCGCGGAGGTGAGGGAGGTCACGACGGAGATGTTCCACATCGCGTCGGCGACCCTGGCGCGTCTGGTCGGGGAAGACCGGCTCGAGGTCGGCGCGATCTATCCCCACCAGAGCGAGCTCCGCCATGTGAGCTTCCAGATCGCGTGCGGCGTCGTCAGGTACGCGAGCGAGCACAACCTCGGGCGTCGCATCGACCCCGACGACATCGAGGCGACGGTGCGCGCCGCGGTGTGGGACCCGGCCTACGTTCCCGTGCACCGCGTCGAGGAGTAGCGCGCGCGGCGTTCAATGGCGGAGCGCCGGATGGTGCTCGGTGATTCAGGCGAAGAACTTGTACTCGCGGATCGGCTTGGTGCCGTTCGGCGCCCAGTACTCGAGCTCGCTGTCGTAGGTCGTCTGGCTGACGACGACCGTGCCGTCGTCGAGGCCCTGGGCGATCTTCGCGAGGAGCTCGCCGAAGCTCGTGCAGAGGAAGTTGAACTCGATGTCGTCTCGCACGATGACCTGGCCGACGGTGCCCTTGGGTCCAGGGATGAAGTCGAGGAGGATGCGGTCGTAGTCCCAGAACGAGCTGCCCGCGATCGGGATGTGCTTCGGGTGGAAGTGAACCTGGCGGACGCGCTCGTCCTCGCCGAGCCAGTCGAAGCGGTCGGCCATCTCCTTCTCGTCGTACGCGCTGCGGTCGTTGGCCCAGCAGGTGACGAACGAGTCGAGCGTGGCGAGCCGCTGCGCGATGGGGACGATGCGAACGCCGGGCGAGGCGTCCTGTCCGTCGTGAATGAGGAGCGAGTCGCGGAAGTCGTCGGGGAACGTGACGCCGAGCTTCTTCTCCGCGGCGGCGATGTCCTTCGGGCTCGCACCGGGGCGCAGGGCGAGCGAGAGCGTCGGATGGTTCTTGGCGAACCACCCCTCGATGCGCGCCCAGGCGGCGGCGACGGGGCTGTTCGACGGGGTCGGAGCCGCCTTCTTCGGCGCGGCAGCGGCAGCGGCAGCGGCAGTCTTCGGCGCGGCAGCGGCAGTCTTCGGCGCGGCGGCGGCAGTCTTCGGCGCGGCGGCGGCAGTCTTCGGCGCG
>Ga0105047_10000241_pt1 | contig 86551 bp, 70 predicted proteins | sample MAT04_FD_78384 | JGI IMG/M metagenome (GOLD analysis project Ga0105047, IMG submission 78384) | Freshwater microbial communities from Lake Fryxell liftoff mats and glacier meltwater in Antarctica - MAT-04 (megahit assembly) | ecosystem: Environmental > Aquatic > Freshwater > Ice > Liftoff... | reverse complement strand
TGCTTTTTAGTTTTCCTCACTTTATATTTGATTAATATTTAATCATTTTTACGATTATAATTTAATCATATTTATAAGAACAACAAAAAAAGTAGAATTTTGATTTTAGAATTTGGAATTGGTTTTTGCGTCTTTTCCAAATTCTAAATTCCAAATTCTAAATTCTAAACTCTAAACTCTAAATTCACATGTACTTCAGCACCAACCTAAAACTCCTCCGCAAGCGTCGGGGCAAGACCCAGGACGATCTTGCAAACGCATTAGGCATGAAACGACCCACCCTCGGTGGCTATGAAAGCAATGTAGCCCAACCTGGTATTGACGAACTCATGAAATTCTCCGCTTATTTCCGAATTGCAATCGACACGCTTATTAAAGTGGATATGTCAAAGCTTACCGGGAATCAACTATACCAGCTGGAAAATGGCCAGGATGTATTTATAAGTGGTAAAACAATCAGAATACTCGCTACCACCGTTACTCCAGAAAATGAGGAAAATATTGAACTCGTTCCTGAAAAAGCAAAAGCAGGCTATACCAATGGCTTCGCAGACCCAGAGTACATCTCAGAACTAACGGTTTTTCGTCTACCATTTCTTTCTAATAGCAAGAAATACAGGACGTTTCAGCTTAATGGGGATTCAATGCTTCCAATACCAGATAAGTCTTGGGTTACAGGAGAGTTTGTACAGGACTGGAATAACATATTAAGTGGTAATGCATATATTATTCTTACCTTGAATGAAGGCATTGTATTTAAAATCGCTGATAATCATATCCGTAATGACGGGTTACTGACTCTTTATTCTCTGAATACCATTTATGAGCCCTTTAATGTGCATGTTCACGACATTCAGGAAGTTTGGAGCTTTATTCACTATATCAGCGCGGAAATTCCCGACCCTGTTATGCCGAAAGATGAACTTTACCGCACTGTGGCCGTACTTAAGAACGATATGGAGGCAATTAAAAATAAAGTACTTTTTAGCGGAGACCAGAATATTAAGAATCCAGCCAATTGAGCTTACTTCTTATAATTCCAAATCAGAAAATCAGGCAGCACCGTTGACCATGTAGCTTGGTTGTGCTGTCCGCCTGCAACTTCTGTGTAAAAGTAATCAGTCGATTCTTTATATCCCAGAACCTGCAGCTCATGCATCAGATCTTTGGTGTCATCTATGGCGTCTATTATCCCATCTTTATCTCTGTCATCAGCCTCATCATTGGTTCCTGCCTCAAACCAAAACTTCATCCCAACTCTTTGTGTACTTTCCCTTACATGCTTATGCATGATTCTGGCTTGATTTATCTGTTCGCCACTGGGATTACTGCCTGAATTCCCGCGCCACCAGAATGAACCTGAAAAAACACCAATTCTTCCAAATATCTCAGGATTCATCCAAGCTATATTAAAAGCAGAGAGCCCTCCCAATGAAGAACCCATAAAACTAGTATTCTCTGGTTCGGTTTTAACTCTGTAATTTTGATTGATATAAGGTACAAGCTCTTCTGTCACAAATTTGCTGTATTCTTTGGATTTAGTACCAATCTGCCCAATTGATGAATAACAAATTATTGTATTACCCGAAGTATCTGTTGTTCCATATTCATTCAAACGGTTTGAACTCGCATCTATTCCAACAACAATGAATTTTTCAGTTGAGCTGTCGGCTATTACATTTTCCATTAGTAGCTTAAAATTTAATGCGGAAATATCCTGTCCGTCATTCATATACAGTACTTTATAATCCGAGTTAACACTCAGCCCTTCTACTATAAGAGTATCGCTTTTCTGCTGGAGAGCGTTCATCGCATATAGACTGATTCTGCTGACACCTGTTTTAACTAGGATTATTTTGTTTTCCGGAAGCAATTTGAAATTCTCTTCTTCTGTGCCATAATAATAAGCCACAATTTTTCCAATGTCATTTTCAACCTCGATATCAAGTTTAATGTATACGGAGTCCTTTTCATAGAAATCGGGTATAAGAATGCGCAGACTCCTGTTATTTCCCAAATTGTAAGATTGAAAGTTTTTTATTTCCTTCTGAATAATTTTTGCATTGGGTTGTTTTAACTCAGTCCAACTAACATTCTTAATTATTGGAGGATTTCCACCTGGAGCGTTTGAATTCTTACTGCAAGCGCTTAATGATAGACAAAATAATACTTGGGGTAGGAGAATCAGGTAGGATCTGCTGCGCATGATATTCTTGTTTAGTTTCTCGTTTTTACTGAAATAGCTTAATCAGTGACCACAAGATGACTAATTTTATCTGTATTTGCAATACGATTCTTTCTAAAGTTTTTATGCAGGGAGACTCTCAAACATAGTTAGTTAAGAAAATAGTCATTTTTAAGTAGTTTTTCCTGCTCTCTGAGATTATACAAATATTTTATCTGACTCAAAAGGAAAAGTTCCTGTTTTTTATGAGACCGTAGATTAATAAATCTATATTTTTCCTCCGAGGAAAGGTTAAGAGCTTTAGCTATATCATAAGTCCTTATTACATTCCCTTTAACATTCTTTAGAAAGTCAGTATCCAGATAATCAGTATAATGAATAATTAGTCGTAGTACTTCAGAATTTTTTAGTTCCTGATCAGGCTCTAAAAGTTTTACTTTTCCACCACTATAGAGTTTTTCAGGCATTGTATCTTCAAAGCTAAGTACCTCAAACAGTGCAATGCCCTCTGCAACTACAACCATTTCGCCCTTAGAGTTGGTTGCAACTACTTGTCTTACTTTACATTCTGCACCAACACTTTGCATCTTGGAATCTTTAACAAATGGAATACCGAAACTTTTATCTTGTTCATTACATTCGTTAATAAGTTGCTTGTATCTCGGCTCAAAAATCCTCAATGGAATATCTTCACCAGGCAACAGGCTTATATTCAAAGGAAAATATGGAATTATTTTTTCGTTATCATTCATTTGTTTGTAAATTGCTGTTCATAAACCTAAATAAGAAACAAATTAATTCTTTAATTGTTTATTTTCTAAGGTATTCCAATTCTTGCTAAAGACTAAAACTCATTTATTATTTGATTTTCAAATCTCTGTAGATTAATGATATAGACTGTGCTAAATAGTGATTGATTTTCGGCTTATTTAAAATTAAAAGCTATGTGTTATTTTGTTGAACATAATATTCAGCGTAAAGAATTAGAAAAAAGGTTTAATGTTAAATTCACTGAAGATGTGCGGTATTCACCATCATTTTTTCAGTCAGCTTTTACTAAACCTTTCATGCCTGTTATTACAGCTGATCAAAAAGGTATTGCTCAGTTATATCAATGGGGATTAATTCCACATTGGTCCCCGGATTATATTGATGCTGAAAAAATTCGATCATCAAGTTTTAACGCGCGGGCTGAAACTGTATGGGGAAAACCTGTTTTTAGGAAAGCTATGCAATCGGGCCGATGCCTGATTACTGCACATGGCTTTTTCGAATACCATACGGAATCGAACCAAAAGACACCTTATTATATAAGATTAAAAACTGAGGAAATTTTTGCATTTGCAGGGATTTGCGACCATTGGATGAATTCTGCAACCGGGGAAATCTTTAATACTTTTTCAATCTTAACCACAGCAGCAAATCCCTTAATGGAAGAAATCCATAATACAAAAAAAAGAATGCCCGTAATACTTCATAAAGAAAAGGAACTTGAATGGATAGATCCGGTGAGTCCAAAAAGTATTTTAATGGAATTGCTTAAGCCTTTTCCTCAGGATTTAATGGCAGCACATGTAGTTTCAAGGAAAATTTCTGAACGAAACACGGATGGTAGTAACCCTAAACTCATTGAAAAAGTTGAGAACACAATAGATCTTAGACTTTTTTAAGCGAATCTGTTATTTAGACCTTATTTGAGACTTTTTAAGCAGAAGCTTGCATTCCATTATATATAAGGCATATACAAGCTTTTCTTGCCTTTTGATTTTAGATTCTATTGTCATGATTTGTAAGCCCCCTAAACTATCAGCTATATACCAAAACAAAAATGAACTCAACTTGTTTCAGTTGTGAGGTTCAGACACGAAGCTTAGGTTTAGTTTAGGTTTTTTTGGTTATTAGGTTCTTTTTCAGGTATGCCTCTGTGAAGAAGCATTTTTAGTGTCTGAACCTCAATTTTTGTTTTTTGATTACTCCATATCTGCAATTCTAAGCATTTGAACATTCGATATTTTCCAAATTTTCATTTTTAGATAGAACGCTATTTTTTGTCACTTGAAATTCCTTTGTCTTAGTTCTCTTTTTTTGTCAAACAACCCTCAAAATTTAGAAAACCACAGTCTTAAATATGGTTAATAACCTGCAATTATTCTGTGTAAAAATCATCAAAATACTTATTCCGATTCACCTTTATTGGTTTCAACAATTTGTTAATAACTCTTGTCGAAATCGTGTTAGGTGTTTTAAGCTGTTTTATTTGCATTTTCCTTCCAGCCTCTATATATTTGTTAAACCAAGTAAGCGATAAAAGGTCGCTCTGAAAAACGGGGGAAAGTTGAAGTAGAGTTACGACAAAGCAGAAACTACCCAAAAGATCGAGTCGCAAGACTTACATCGGAACGTTTGAGGAGTTAAAATGAGCAAAATACTTCGAGTAGAGCTCACCCAACGCCTGAATTATCGAAAGGTGTTCATTGAGTGGTTGGCCCAAAGGGCGGAAAACAGAAAGAAGGCTGTAATATGCATCTGGAGTTTTCACAGCAGCCAGGTGCGGATCGTAAGACCCAATCTTGCCTGATGGCTTAGAGGGAGCGAAACAGAATCGGGGTAACCCGAAACATGTTTGCGACAGGGTTCCTCTCTGGAACGGTCTGAAATGTCCGGAAAAGATGAACCGACCATAATAACAGTAGCTTGGCATTGTTTAGATGCTACGGTATCTAAAGAATGAAATGGGAATTAAATCGCAAGATTTAGTTCCCATTTTTGTTTTCTGCTTATCCAAAAGTTCCTTTTTTCTTTTGATTAATTCACTTTTTCATTCTTCTAATTTACTAATTCTAGTCTCCAAATACAATAATTTCATTGCGAAGCATGCGTTTTTTTATGCTTTTATAATAATTTATATTTTTAAACACCCTCTTAGATTCCATTGTTTTCGGGCATTTCCAGACAATTGTTAATTACTCTAATTTTTGTTGAAATCAATAATTCAATTCAACACAGGAATTCTATTACTTTTGCACCAGTAAATAATGGTCAGTAAATTATAAAAAAGTGCAAAGTAAATTCTATCTGATTTCAGCCCTGGTAATACTGTTTTTCTTTCTGGAGACTGCAATAAGTTTTTCCGTGAAAAAAGAAGAGATTATTTTCAAACCTGATAATCAAATTAGTTTTGCGATGAAGCTCAATAACTCTGACTCAGACAATCCTCAAACTCAGGCTATCGATGTACTGATAAAATCTTTTCTTGAGAAAAATGATATTATGGGAGCCTCTGTGGCTATTACTGACCATGAGAAGCTTGTTTATGCTAAAGGTTTCGGAATTGCTAATGACGAAACAGGGGAAAAGGTTCAACCCGGACATTTATTCAGAATTGCAAGCGTATCTAAACTTATTACAGCCGTTGCTATCATGCACTTGTATGAGCAGGGAATAATCGCTCTTTCCGATACTGTATTTGGGGTAAATGGAATTCTCAACGATCCTAAATTTCTGGAATTTAAAGATCCAAGAATAAGACAGATTACAGTCGCTAATCTTTTAAATCATACTGCCGGATGGAGTAAACGCATAGGTGATCCAATCTTCAACTCTGTTTTTATTGCTAAAATGATGAAGGCAGAGAACCCTTCTGATTTGGATATGGTGATTGAATGCACTCTAAAAGAAAAACTTTCAGCATCACCAGGTAGACGATATTCATATTCCAATTTCGGTTATGCTGTTTTAGGCAGAATTGTTGAGAAAGTTACTGGAATGAAGTATGAGGATTATGTCGCAATTAATGTTCTTCGGCCAATAGGAATTTATGATATGCATATTGGGCATAACATGTATTATGAGAAGTTCCCAAATGAAGTAAAGTATTTTGAGCCTGCTGGATCTGCCTTTTGTGAATCAGTGGACGGATCAGATTTGATGGTACCTAAATCATACGGGGGTAATGACTTTAATCTGCTTGGCGCAGCTGGTGGCTGGGTTGCTTCTGCTCCTGAATTAGCGAAATTATTGACCTATATTGATGGGTTTGAAAATCAACCAGATTTTCTAAAAAAGGAAACTGTTATAATGATGACAAACCATGAAATTGCAGGCGCAGGACTTTTTGGTTGGAGAGGGGCTGATAAACATGGAACTTGGTGGCGAACTGGTACACTTTCAGGCACAACTGCATTAGTAATGAGGCAAGAAAATGGAATTAATTGGGTCATCCTTCTAAATACATCTGCATATAAGCGAAATAGATTGCATAGCAGACTATCCAGAACAATGTTCACTTCTGTTTATACTACTAAAAACTGGCCGGATATTAATTTGTTTGAAACAAAGAATGTAACACTTAAATCTCCTTTAGGAAAAATCCCTGTTTTTAATCCTGAATTATAAACCAATATTCAGATTTTGATATCACTTTCACTTGAAGACAAGGATTTATATATTATCTTTACAGCTGGTACTTGAGACTTTTTGTAATGGAATTCCAAAGCGCACAACAGATTTCTCCTGAAAATCTTCACAAAACAGAATACGATATTTTTATCCTTGCATCAGGATATGAACAAAGAAGTATATACCTCCCTCAGAACTTCCATATAAATGCAAAACGCAAAATAGCTCTCGCTTTTTATGAAAAGACAAAAGAGCTAAACAGGAAAAATAATGATGCCTACCTTATAAGTCAAGGCTTTGAATTAATAAGTATTTCTGGAGACCAAAACATTGATTTTGAATTGCTTTTGTCCGAAATAAATAAGAAGTCCGGAAACGAACATGTTAATATTCTTGTCGATTATTCAAGCATGACAAAGGTATGGTATGCCGGAATTATCAATCACTTGATAGGTAGCACCAAAACCTGTAAATACGTTTCGGTACATTTTTCTTACACTCCGGCACTCTATACAGAATTAAAAAAAGCGGGACCAGTCAAAGTCAATTCCACGGTTTCATATGCATACAAAAAAAACAACTTAATCTCAAAGCCAACTGCTTTGTTAATTGGATTAGGACTTGAAAAATCGCATGCAGATTTTATTATTAAAACGATTAATCCTGCTCTAACCATTCTTTTATATGCCGATCCATCAATAGACATTAAATACGTTGAAAAAGTTTTTAAAAACAATCAGGAACTTATTGAGGAAACGGAAGTTAGAAACTTATACAATTTCCCACTAATTAGTCTTGATCAAACAAATGGCCTGATAACAAGTCTGTGCTTAGGTTTGCGTACAAAATATAACGTAGTAATTGCGCCATTGGGACCTAAGGTTCTTTCATTACTCTCATTACTCTTGGCCTCAAGGTTTCCTGATATTAATGTAGTTAGAGTAAGCTCAGGAGCCAATTCATCCACATCTGATAGAATTCAATGCTCCGAGCCATTAATATATGCTGCTGAATTCGTTTCAGATGATATTGAATTCTAAAGATTCAATTTTTTATCCCTCTTAATTCTTGCTCTTTAAACATTTTTTGCTCTTAATTGTTAGTAGGCCGAGGTTTTTATATTTTTTGTTGTGTATATTTGGTAATACCTACATTTAGTTTAGAAACAATTTAAATAAGAATACTAATTTATTATTTTTGCATCCCTAAAATATTTTATAAATGGCACAATATGAAGTAATAATGCCCAAAATGGGAGAAAGCATCGAAGAGGCAACAATAACCAAATGGTTTGTGAAAGTTGGTGATAAAGTTGTTGAAGATGATACTCTATTGGAAATTGCAACAGATAAGGTTGATTCGGAAATTCCTAGCCCGGTTGAAGGAGTAATTACAAAGCTATTATATCAACAGGATGAAGTCGTTCCGGTTGGTTCAGTAATTGCAATAATTAATTTGGATATTGATCATAAGATTGAAGATCTGCCTGATACAAAAATTGAGAAGCCCGTTATTATTCAATCAACTCCAATTTCGAAACAAGAAAGTGTTAGTGATTCTGAAGAAACCAATAAGCAATCTTCAACAGGTAGATTCTATTCACCTTTAGTTCGCAAAATTGCGAAAGAAGAAAATATTTCAAAGGGAGTCTTAGATTCTATCCCTGGAAGTGGAAGGGAAGGAAGGGTTCAAAAACAGGATATCCTTACTTTTATTAAAAATGATAAATCATCTTCAGATTTGCCTAAACCAGAAACAAGACAGCTAATCCAGGAAATACCTGGTGCTGTTTTAACACCTGTTGTAGAAAAAACATCACCGCCACCTTCAATCAATGCAGGGGATGAAATTGTGCAAATGGATAGAATGCGCAAAATTATCTCAGAACACATGATAAAATCAATTCAGATTTCGGCTCATGTAACTAATATGGTCGAAACTGACGTAACTGAAATCGTTAACTGGAGAAACAAAGTTAAAGATGAATTCGAGAAAAAAGAAGGCGAGAAAATTACCTTCCTCCCAATTTTCCTCGAGTCAATAGTTAAAGCACTTAAAGATTTCCCAATGATAAATTCATCAGTTGATGGAGATAAAATTATCATTAAAAAAAGAATAAACCTTGGTATTGCTGTTGCATTGCCTGGCTATAATCTGATAGTCCCTGTAATTAAAAATGCTGATTATCTTAATCTTTCAGGCTTAACAAAAGAACTTAACCGTCTAGCAAATGCTGCCAGAAACAATAAATTGAAACCTGATGAAATTCAGGATGGTACCTTTACTATTACAAATTTCGGGTCTTTTAAAAACACCATCGGAACGCCCATAATCAATCAACCACAGGTTGCCATAATTGCAATAGGGAATATTGAAAAGAAGCCTGCAGTTCTTGAAACACCTCAAGGGGACGTTATTGCTATCCGACATAAAATGTTCTTGTCGCTAACGTACGACCATCGGATAATTGATGGCTCTCTTGGAGGTACATTTTTACGTAAAGTTGCTGATTATATTGAGTCATTTGATTCGAGCCGCACAATTTGAAAATCTATAAAATAAACAATATTATTCGTTATGATTAAGGAAAGAAAATTTCATATTAAAAGGACAGATAAAGAGACACTCAAAAAATGGTATAGCCTTTTGACCCTCGGAAGGGCATTAGATGATAAAGCTCCAAATTACCTGAAACAGGCAATCGGGTGGTCCTACCACGCACCATACGCAGGACATGACGGAATTCAATTAGCAATTGGTCAGACTTACGACCGTGAAAATGATCATTTGTTTCCTTATTATCGTGATTTACTTACAACTTTATCTGCCGGATTAACTGCAAATGAGATTGTATTAAATGGAATTTCAAAGGCTACAGATGTTGCAGGAGGAGGTAGGCACATGTCGAACCATTTTGCCAAACCGGAATGGAATATTCACAGCTCTTCGTCTTGTACCGGCAATCATCCCATACAAGGCGTTGGAACGGCAAGAGCTATTAAGAAATATGGAGTGAAAGGAATTGTTATAACATCTCAGGGCGAGTCATCAGTTTCTGAAGGATATGTATATGAGGCAATTAACGGTGCTTCCACAGAAAAACTTCCGGTGCTTTTTGTGTTTCAGGATAATGGTTATGGTATCTCTGTTCCAAAAAAAGACCAAACTGCAAACCGAAAAGTCGCAGACAATTTCTCTGGCTTTAAAAACCTGAAAATATTCCATTGTAACGGAAAGGATGTATTTGATTCTATGAACACAATGTATGAAGCAAAAGAATACATTGAAAATCACGGACATCCGGTTATTGTTCAAGCTAATTGCGTGCGAATTCATTCTCATTCAAATTCTGACCGACATGAATTATACCGCGACGACTATGAAATGAATTATGTCCTTCAGTATGATCCTCTCGCTAAGTATCGCAGATTATTATTACGATACAAAAGATTTACTGAAGAAGAATTATTGGAAATTGAGCAACAAACTAAAGATATAGTCAAAGAAGCGCATAAAGTGGGTATGGCTGCACCCGACCCAGATCCTAAATCTATATATGATTTTGTAATTGCAGATGCTTATGTTTCTGAAAAATATCCTGAAGGCCTTCATGAATTTACAGGAGAACCTAAAAAACTCATTGAAGGACTTAATGAAACTCTTAAGGCCGAATTCCGGCATAACCCTGATACATTTATTTGGGGACAAGATATGGCGAATAAGGATAAAGGTGGAATTTTTAACGTAAGCAAGGGAATGCAACAGGAATTTGGACCAGAAAGAGTTTTCAATGCCCCAATTGCCGAAGATTTTATCTTGGGTACAGCAAATGGAATGTCCCGTTTTAACCAGAAAATTCGAATAGTTGTTGAAGGAGCAGAATTTGCTGATTATTTTTGGCCTGCAATGGAACAGCTGGTTGATTCTTCCCATGATTACTGGAGGTCAAATGGACAATTCTCACCAAATATAACTGTCAGAATTGCTTCAGGTGGTTATATCGGGGGAGGACTATACCATTCTCAGAACATTGAAGGAACATTAACGACTTTTCCAGGAATCCGGGTAGTGTATCCATCTTATGCAGACGATGCTGCCGGACTTTTACGGACATCCATAAGGTCTAAAGGGATTACCATGTTCCTTGAGCCAAAAGCCTTGTACAATAGCCCCAAAGCTGCAACACCTATACCGGATGATTTTGAAGTTCCTTTTGGAAAAGCAAAAATCAGAAAAGAAGGAAAGGATATTAGTATTATTACTTATGGAAATACTACTCATATGTGTGTTGAGGCAGCTGAAAAACTGGAAAAGGAAAAAGGTGTTAGTATAGAAGTTTTGGACCTTCGATCTCTTAGTCCATTAGATGAGACAGCTATTCTCAATTCAGTTATGAAAACTGGTAAAGTACTCATAGTACATGAGGATAAAATATTCGGTGGTTTTGGCGGAGAATTGGTTTCACTAATTACTGAAAAAGCGTTTGAATACCTTGATGCACCTGTAAAAAGAGTTGGATCCGCTTATACTCCAGTTGGGTTTAACCGAATTCTTGAAAAGGCTATTCTACCTAATACAGAAAAAATTGTAGCTGCAACCTTAGAATTAATAAATTATTAATCACTCGAATAATGAAAAAGATTGCCATAATATATAGTTTTAATACAGTCAAAACGGGTAAAATTGCAGAAAAGATCAAAGAAGCTTTCGGAGTTGACCTCGTTGAGATGATAAACGCTGAGACCCTTACTAAGGAAGTTTTTACATCCTTTGATAATCTTATTCTGGGTGTTCCAACTTGGTTTGACGGTGAATTACCCAATTATTGGGATGAGTTTATTCCCGATCTGGAAGAAATTGATTTAAAAGACAAAAAAATTGCAATTTTTGGTTTGGGAGATCAGAAAAATTATGGGGAAAATTTTATTGATGGTGTTGGTCTGATGTATGATATAATTGAAAGCTGTCAAGGTACTATTGTCGGTTTCACCTCTATTGAAGGGTATACGTTTGAATCTTCTCTGGCGCTAGCTGGTAATCAGTTCAAAGGTTTAGCTATTGATTATGAAAATCAGGGAACAAAAAATAAAGAGAGAGTTTCAAATTGGGTCGAACAATTAAAAAGAGAGTTTGAATAATTATTTTCTTTCAGCATTTTAGGAATTACATCTCGTTGATATATTTAAATTTAGATCCATTTCATATTTTATTGGGATATGATATGGATCTTTTTTTGATTTTACACATTTTCAAGTTTATTAAATTTCTCCAATAATGACTTTTTTTATCTTGAGGAATACAAGTCATAACAATAAAAAATGGCGTCAACTTTCAATTTGTTACATTTTATCTGTTTTATTGGCCTAAAACTTTCAATCTGTAAGATATATAGTAAAAGGTTGATAAATATTATACGAATATTGCAAGGAATAAAAAAAATATTGCTTGTTTTGTAATCAAATTTCTTAACGCAGAGAGTTTAATCCTCTGTTTTAATTAAAATATTACCAATAATGGCAAAAGATAAAGTTTATGTATTCGACACTACCCTTAGGGATGGTGAACAGGTTCCGGGTTGTCAACTTAATACTGTGGAAAAAATTGAAGTGGCAAAAGCACTTGAAGTTTTAGGTGTTGATATTATTGAAGCTGGTTTTCCAATTTCAAGTCCGGGAGATTTTAATTCTGTTGTTGAAATATCCAAAGCAGTAACAAATCCTATAATTTGCGCACTTACAAGGGCAGTGAAAAAGGATATCGAAGTGGCTGCAGAAGCATTAAAATATGCCAAAAGAGGAAGAATTCATACGGGAATTGGAACTTCATATTATCATATATATCATAAGCTTATGAGCACTCCCGAGGGTATTATCGAGAGAGCTATTGAAGCCGTTAAATACGCACGAAACTTTGTTGATGACGTTGAATTCTATGCCGAAGATGCTGGACGAACAGATAATAAATTTCTCGCTCAGGTCGTTCAAGAAGTTATTCGTGCTGGAGCTACTGTAATTAATATTCCCGATACAACTGGCTATACATTACCTGAGGAATTTGGGAAAAAAATCAAATACTTAATAGATAATGTTGAAGGAATTAATGATGTTATTATTTCAACCCATTGTCATAACGACCTTGGTATGGCAACTGCAAATACAATTTCAGGTGTTATTAATGGTGCTAGACAGGTAGAAGTAACAATAAATGGAATTGGTGAAAGAGCTGGTAATACTTCTCTTGAAGAGGTTGTAATGATATTGAAAAGTAGAAAACATCTGGGATTGTATACAGATATTAATTCCAAACAGATTTACAAAACCAGTCGGCTAATTTCTACTCTCATGAGAATGCCGGTTCAACCTAATAAAGCTATTGTAGGTAGAAATGCTTTTGCTCATTCTTCTGGCATTCATCAGGATGGAGTTCTTAAAAACCGTGAAAACTACGAAATTATCGATCCAAAGTCTGTGGGAGTCAATGAATCCGGTATTATTCTTACTGCAAGAAGTGGAAGAGCTGCCCTGAAACACCGACTGGAGAGACTTGGGTATAAATTTACAAAAGAAAAGCTGGAGCATATTTATGAGCAGTTTATCACCCTTGCCGACCGGAAAAAGGATATAACCGATGATGATCTGAAAATTCTTGCCGGTAAAGAGGTTAAAGCTGAAGATTTGCCAATCTCTCTCGTTGCACTTCAGGTATTATCAGGAAAAGGTACTGTTCCGATGGCTACAGTAACTCTTAATTTACTTGGTGTTCAACACACCGCCAGCGCTACCGGAAATGGCCCGATCGATGCTGCATTTGCTGCCGTTAGACAAATTATTACTAAAAAGGCTAAACTGGAGGAATTTCTAATTCAGGCTATTACACGCGGAAGCGATGACTTGGGAAAAGTTCATATTCAGGTTGAAAATAAAGGGATTATGTATTACGGTTTCTCTGCATCCACTGATATAATCACAGCTTCTGTTGAAGCCTTTATAGATGCATTAAGCCAGGTAAAATAATTCAGTGTTTATTTAAGTGGAGATTAATGGGATCTTTTTCGCATTGATCTCCATTTTTTATTTAGCGTCTTCAATATTTTAAACATTTTTTAACAATTAATGTTGAATATAATTTTAAATGCGATTGTCTAAAGCAGGTAAACACTAATAAATATTATTATAAAATGAAGCATTCAATAATCTTTAGCCTACTAATCTTTGTCACTTTAATAATAACAGCACAACCTTCTCCTGTAAATGAATTACCAAAAGATGGTGTAATCAAAGGAAGAGTTTTTGATGCAAATATCTCCAAACCAATGGAGTTTTCTAGTATTGCAGTTTATAATGCAATTGATTCAAGTCTGATAACCGGAACAATTTCCGCAAACGACGGTAGTTTTTCAATAAAAAGTCTCCCAGATGGTAAATATTTCCTGATCGCAAATTTTATGGGATATGAAAAGTTATTTGTAAACGAAATAATAATTTCTGAAAGAAAAACTCTGATAGATGTTGGCGTTTTAAACCTTAAATCAACCTCCCAAAACCTTGATGAATTAGAGGTTGTTGCAACCCAGAACAGGGTTGAGTATAAAATTGACAGAAAAGTGATTAATGTTTCTCAGGACCTAAATGCGGCAGGAGGCTCTGCTGCTGATGTATTGCAGAATACTCCTTCAGTTACTGTCGATATTGATGGAAATGTTAGTTTAAGAGGAAGTAGTAATTTCACAGTATTGATCGATGGTAGACCTTCACCTTTGGCTGGAAATGATGCCCTTCAGCAAATTCCTGCTACCTCAATTCAAAATATAGAAATTATCACAAATCCCTCAGCAAAGTTTGATCCTGATGGAATGGCAGGAATAATTAATATAGTAACCAAGAAAAATTCATTGCAAGGTTTGTCAGGGATATTTAATACATCAGTGGGTACTAAGGAAAAGTACTCAGGAGACTTCCTTCTTTCTTACAAAACAAAGGCATTTAATGTCTTCGGTGGAATAGATTATCAGAATAACAAAAATTTTGGTTCCATGAATTCCTTACGACAAATGAATCCAAATTCTGATACTTCTCAAATGGTATCTATAAATGGAAACCGAAATAATTCAAGAAACGGTCTCGTATTTAAAATGGGACTTGACATTTACTTAAATCAAAAATCAACTCTTTCCGTCTCGGGCGATTTTGGAAATCATGGCCATAATTCAGAAATGTTTGCGGATATGCATTCCTATACCTCACCATCATCCTTTGATATATACAATTTAGCTGAGGCTATCGCAACCCGCGGAGGGGATTACTACAATCTAAATGCAAATTACACCTTAAAATTTGATAAGCCACAACATGAATTGCAAGCGTCAGTTAGTTATCAAAATGAAAATGGAAATGATGTTGACATGGAAAATGAATATCCAACTAACCCATTGTTTATAATAATAGATTCTTTACCGGTTGTCAGAGTCAGATCAGGGGAAATTGGGGATGAAAAAGAATTCAGATTAAATATTGATTATACAAGGCCTATTTTTTCAAATGGCTTATTGGAAGCAGGTTATCAGATGCGCCTCGACAAAGAAACAGAAGAGTACCTTTTTGAAGATTATGACCCTGATACGGATTCCTGGACAAAAAATATGACATATAGTAGTGGTAATTATTTTAAACGTAATATTCAAGCAGCATATGCGACCTATTCTGATAAAATCGGGAAATTTGAATACAAATTAGGATTGAGAGCTGAATATACTAACCGAAATATTAGCAAGGACAAAGTATCTACCCCATATACCCTTGAGAGATTAGACTTTTTTCCAAGTGCACATTTAAGCCGGCAATTCTCAGGCCAACAGCAGGTTTTGACATCTTATAGCCGGAGGATTAATCGTCCGGGAGGTGGGAACCTCGAACCGTTCCGAACATACATGAATTCATATACTCTTCGAGAAGGTAATCCGGAACTTCAGCCTGAATATGTAAACTCTTTCGAATTAAGTTACCAGAAAAACTTCGCAAAATCATTTTTCGTTGTTGAATCTTATTATAGAAATACACAAAATCTCATAACAAGGTTAATCTATCAGGATCCTTTGCTTCCAGGTGTAGTGATTATGACTTCAAAAAATATAAATAGCGACAATTCACTTGGAGGTGAATTTATGCTGAATCTTACAGTGAAAAAATGGCTAAACCTTAATTCCAGTTTAAATATTTATAAATATTGGCTTGATGGTGTTATTGATGGTCAGGATGTTACAAAAGAATCTAATAATTGGGATATGAGACTTAATACATCTTTCTTTCTGTCAACAAAATCCAGATTTCAGGTTAATGTAATGTATAATGGACCTTCAGTTACTGCTCAGGGAAACAGAGGTGCATTTTATTTTGCAAATCTTGCATACAGACAGGATTTTCTTGATAGAAAATTATCGGCAACATTGTCAGTACAGGATATTTTTGGAACTATGAAACACGAATTTAGCGCATATAGCTCAACGCTAAACAATACGATGAAATTCGAAAGAGAACATCAGGTAGTTACTCTTACATTAAGTTATAAACTAAATAACTTTAAAAGTCAGGAACGTAAATCCGATGAATCTAAAATGAATATGGATGATTCTTCGGGAGGATTCTAGTTTTTTAGTGAGATTTACAGACTCGCATCATATATTAACTATTCCTTAATATTAATGAGAGCGTCATGGCATAAGATTTGAAGACATCTGACAGATTTTAACATTTTCATTTTGAGCTTATGATGCGAATTTTCATATTTGTTTCCCTTATTATCTTGTCAGCTAGTTTATTAGCGACAACTAATTATAGTGAGGAACCACCCAAGACTTTTAGCATTTCCGGACATGTAAACGATTCATCTTCCGGGGAAATTCTGATTGCTGCAAGTGTTTACATCAAGGAACTAGGCACAGGTGCAATAACAAATTCTTATGGGTATTATTCTATAAGCATTATGCCTGGAAGTTACACCATCGGAGTTTCTTATGTTGGTTTCGAAATTTTTGAACGAAAAGTATCCTTGAATTCCAACCTGGTATTAGATATTGAACTAGTGCCGGCTACGAAACTACTCGAAGAGGTTCAAATTTCCCGGATTAAAAAGAATGATAATGTCAGCTCACTGGAAATGGGAACCAACCAGTTGCCGATTCAATCCATTCGAAGAATTCCTGCATTCATGGGTGAGGTAGACGTTATTAAAGCTATCCAGCTTTTGCCTGGTGTTGCATCAACTTCAGAAGGATCCTCAGGATTCAGTGTAAGAGGAGGTGCAAGTGATCAAAATCTTATATTACTTGATGAGGCGACTGTTTATAACGCATCACATCTTATGGGATTCTTCTCGGTTTTTAATAATGATGCAATTAAAGATGCTAAATTATATAAAGGAGATATTCCAGCAAGTACAGGCGGCCGATTATCTTCCTTGCTGGATGTTCGAATGAAAGACGGGAACTCGAAAAAATTCTCGGCAACCGGTGGGATTGGAGCAATATCAAGTCGCCTAACTATTGAAGGCCCAATTATAAAGGATAAAACATCATTCATTATTGCAGGGCGAAGAATGTATGCGGATATTTTTTTACCATTGGCAAGTAATCCAGATATCAGAAAGAATAAAATTCATTTTTATGATTTAAATGCAAAAGTAAATCATATCATAAATGACAATAACAGGATTTTTTTGTCTGCCTACGCAGGCAGGGATGTCTTTAAAAGTGAGTTTGCTGGAATGGATTACGGAAACAGTACTGTCACTATTAGATGGAATCATTTATTCAATAGCCAGTTATTCAGCAATCTTACGCTAATTCATTCAAATTATGATTATAAACTCGCTACTCCTGAAGGGCGACCAGAGGCTTTCGAGTGGAAATCCAATCTTAAAGATCATAGTATAAAGGCCGACTTTATTTTTTACATTAATCCAAATAACACTTTAAAATTCGGCGAAATTACAACTTATCATCACTTCCTGCCAGGAACTGCTCAAGGAATCGGATCAGATGCTTTCTTTTCAAAGTTTGTTCTGCCTGACAGTTATGCACTTGAACATGGAATTTATCTCATGGCCGAAAACAAAATCAGTGAGAGAATTTCTATTAAATCCGGTCTTAGATTTTCGGCTTTTCAGAATTTTGGAAAAGCAACTGTCTATAATTTTGATGAAAACTTTATTTCGATCGATTCAACTGTATATAAATCAGGTGACTTTTTTAACAATTATGGAGGATTGGAGCCAAGATTAGGAATAACTTTCCTTATTTCCGAATCTACTTCAATAAAAAGTTCCTATTCCAGAACTCGGCAATACGTTCAGCTTGCTCAGAACTCAACCGCTGGAACTCCATTGGATATTTGGTTTCCGGCAAGTAAAAATATCAAACCTCAGATTTCAGATCAGTTATCAATAGGTGTTTTTCGTAATTTTAGAAATAATACTATTGAAACATCAATAGAAGGGTATTACAAAAAAATGCATAACACAATTGATTTCAAAGATCATGCTGCTCTGCTGCTTAATCCAAAATTAGAAGGTGAAACCAGAATTGGAGAATCATGGTCAACAGGACTTGAGTTTTTAGTTAAACTCAATATGGAAAAAGTAAATGGCTGGGTAGGCTATACACTTTCAAAAACGTCACGAACAATTCAGGGAATAAATAATAATAACCCTTATGCGGCACCCTATGATAAACCTCATAACATTTCCATCGTATTAAATTATCCTATAATTGAGAATATTCAGTTAGGTTTAAACTGGGTTTATTCAACTGGAAACCCTGTAACTTTTCCTACTGGTCGATATGAAGTTTTAGGCGCCGTAATTCCGGTTTATAGTAATAGAAACGAATATAGAATGCCTGATTATCATCGCCTTGATCTGTCTTTAACCTATGCGAAAACGCCAAAACCAGGAAAAAAATGGCAAAGTGAATGGAATTTTTCGGTATATAACGTCTATGGAAGACATAATGCATGGTCTATAAATTTTACTCAGGATGAAACAAATCCAGAAATAACTAGGGCTGAAATGACATATCTTTTTTCCTTTATTCCATCAATTACTTACAATTTTAAATTCTAGAAATGAAAATTCATTTTAAAAATATAGCATTAGTCACTTCATTTATAGCAACATCCCTTTTTTCTTGTACTGAACCGATTGATATTGAACTAAGCAATAGTTACTCCAGATTAATAGTTTTTGGAGAAATATCTACCGATACAACAATTCATGTAATCCGTTTAACCCGATCTGCAAACTATTTTTACAATAAACCAGCGGAATCAGTTTCAGGTGCTATTGTGAAAATAAACGATAGTGTAACAGAAATAAGCCTTTCTGAGAACCCATTGAATTCCGGACGATACGAAACCCCTCCTGATTATTATGGTGTTCCGGGAAGAACCTATCATTTAAGTATTGATCAAGTTGACATAGATAAGGACGGAGCAAAGGAGTCATATCATGCAATTTCTGTTTTGCCATTTTTAGGAGCATTGGATTCTATCCAGCTTAACCATGCAGATTACCCGTTTTTTCAAGGTAGTGAAATTCTATTATATGCTCAGGACCCAGCTGAAACAATTGATTACTATGCGTTTAAAACAATGAAAAATGGGTTGTTACAAACAGATTCTCTTTCTGAAATAATTGCTCAAAATGATATTCTTTTCAATGGAAGCTATACAAACGGGATTGCAGTGCAATATTTAGATGATGCAAAACCAGATGAAAAAGTTGTTGCTGGAGATACTATAGTTTTTGAAATGTATGGGATTTCAAAGGATTATTTCAACTTTATTATAGAAGCTCAAACCGAATTCCGAGGTTCAAACCCGATGTTTAGCGGTCCGCCAGCTAATGTTTCTACAAATCTTACAAATGGAGCCTTGGGCTTTTTTGCAGCAGTAAATATTAAGCGAGCCACTGTTATTGTACCCAAGTATTTTCAAGACCATAAATAATAAAATTTCGCTGATGCATAATATTCGCAAGTCTATTGATTTGACCCAATGATTTGCGATATTTGTTTTATATTCAACGCCTTGATTGTTACCTTATGCAAGCAAACACAAATCATCTCATCGTAATTTTTGGAGCTTCAGGGGATTTGACCCGTCGAAAATTGGTACCTGCGCTTTTTAACTTAAAGAAACAAAATCTTTTGCCGAATAACTTTGCTGTTTTGGGAGTTGGAAGAACCCCAATGGTAGATGAGAGTTTCAGAGATGATATGAAATCAGCAATTGCTTCATTTTCAAAAATTACTGACATTAAAGACAAAGAAATACTTACGAAGTTTCTTTCTTTTTTATACTACATTTCAATTGATACATTTAATCAGGATGCATATTCTGCACTTAAAGATAAAATCAGGAAATTGAATATTGATTTAAATCTGGATAATAATATCATTTTTTATCTTGCGACTCCCCCGAATTTATATGATAAAATACCAGCCTTTCTGGCAAATCAAGGATTAAATGAGAAGACACATAAATTAATTATTGAAAAACCTTTTGGAACTGATTTGCAATCCGCAAAGAAGCTTAACAGAGATTTACTAAATTTCTTTAATGAAGACCAGATCTATAGAATTGACCATTATCTAGGAAAAGAAACCGTTCAGAATATCCTTGTAACACGGTTTTCAAATCATATCTTCGAACCTATTTGGAATAGAAATTTTATACACCATGTTGAAATTACCAGCTCTGAATCTCTTGGTGTGGAAAAACGTGGTGGATATTACGATAACTCAGGAGCATTGAGGGATATGGTCCAAAATCATTTACTGCAACTGGTTGGATTGATAGCAATGGAACCACCAATTCTTGCAGATTCTATTAACATTCGTAACGAAACACTAAAAGTCTTTAAATCAATTAGGCATTTAAGCCAGGATAAAATTAGAACGGATGTAATTCGTGGCCAATACCTTGGCTCAACAATAAATAATGAGAAAGTTCTTTCCTACAGAGAAGAGGAAGGAGTAAGACCCGATTCTAAAACAGAGACTTATGCTGCCATGAAGTTTTTCATTGATAATTGGAGATGGAGTGGTGTTCCTTTTTATGTCAGAACTGGAAAAAGATTACCTACAAGAGTCACTGAAGTAGTAATTCATTATAAAACAACTCCACATCACCTATTTTGCAATGATCTAGGCCAGCCAAATGATTCCAACCAATTGGTAATAAGAATTCAACCTGACGAAGGTTTGCTTATGAAGTTCGGTATGAAAGTACCAGGAGCTGGGTTCACAGTTCAGAATGTTAACATGGATTTTCATTATTCCTCTCTCACCGATAAAAAAATACCGGAAGCATATGAAAGATTATTACTTGATTGCATGCTTAACGATTCAACATTATATGCCCGTGGTGATGCTGCAGAATCAACCTGGGAGTTCATTAATCCCATTTTGGAAGCATGGGAAAATGACTCATCGATTCCTCTTTATGGATATCCTTCAGGTACATGGGGACCTGATGTTGCCGATTCTCTCATCGAAGAACCATGGCTAAAATGGAGACATCCTTGCAAAAACTTATCTAATGATGGAATCTATTGTGAACTCTGAAAAACTCCATGGTCTGAAAGTTTTCAGTAAAATTGAAGAAATGGCTGAAGCTTTCTTTCTTCTTTTTGAACAGGAATTATCTTGTGCTCAATCTGAGAATAGAGCTTGTAATATTGCTCTTTCTGGAGGCAATACGCCACTTCTAATCTTTGAATTTCTTGCTCGAAAACAACGTACATGGATTAACCTGCACTTTCTTCATATTTATTGGAGTGATGAGAGATGTGTCGCACCTGACAGCAAGGATAGTAATTATGGAAATATTTGGAAGTCCATTATCAGATACATTGATATCCCCGAAGAAAATATTCACAGGATCAGGGGTGAAGATGACCCCCTTTTAGAAAGTAAAAGGTATTCCGACACTTTGAGAAACCATATACCAATTGAAAATGGCTTTCCTCGATTTGATCTGATGCTTCTTGGAATAGGAGAGGATGGACATACTGCATCAATTTTTCCCAACGCTATGGAAATGCTGAATTCTGATAACTCTTGCTATGTAGCAATCCACCCTCAAACAAAGCAAAATAGAATTACACTTTCCCTAAGACTTATAAATAACTCAAAAAAAATACTCTTTATGGTTACTGGGAAATCCAAAAGTGATGTTATTCATGCTATTGCGAAAAACAAAAAGGAAGTTGTTAATTATCCTGCAGCTTACGTTAAACCTAAAAATGGTGAACTATTTTGGTATCTGGATTCCGAAGCCAGTCGAAAACTCAGAAAAAGGTTCATATTTTTCTAGTCCCCAAAATAAAAAAGCGCAACAGTATTTTACCTTGCGCTTTTGAAAAATCTTTAATTCCAACTAAAAATACTTTACTGCATTTCTAGATTTTTTACATTCATTATAAGTAAACTTCCAGCTGACTTCTTTTTTTGATTAACAATTCTGGTCTTTCATCCCAAAGGCTAACTAAGCCAGTTGCAACAACAGTCCTATTTATAAAATATCGTTCCGGACGGTAACTGTATCTTCTGGCGAATTTCCCTGAAAGGATAATGCTGAAATCTTGATAAGGATACGGATCACCAAAATAAAGGGTATACTCGTCTGTATTTCTTTCATACCAAACGTCAGCAACTTTTCCATATATCCTTGCAACTTCACCTATCATCATACCTGCGTCATAAGCAGATACAGTCTGAATACGGTAACCATAGGAATAATACCAGTAATCATAATGTGGGTAAAGGTACCTGTATTCATTATACATGTCATAATCCCATATGATCTCAACTCTTCTAGGCTCTGCATATGGATAGTAACTTTTTCTATATTCTACAGGATGATAAACATAATTAGTATGTTGATTTACTGTCCTCACTGTTCTTGGGCGTTCAGGAGTCCTGTAGGCTTGCCTCTTTTCAACATATACATGCTCTGTTCTAGGGACATATTCTCTATTCCTGTCAACATTTACTTCTCTATTCCTGTCAACATTTACTTCTCGATTAACTACTGGTCTGTCGCCACTTTGAGGTTTAGCTGATTCCCTTGGTACAGTTGTACCGGTTGCTTTCCTCTCAGTTTCTCTGACAGTTGTCCGTGGTTTTTCCTGATTATTTTCCAGAACTGTTGTAACCTTCCTGTTTTCCACATTCCTTTCGATTGGTCGGCTCTCATTAGAAGGCGCCTCGATAACTCTGGTATTACTTGTTGGTCTTACAGCAGGTGTTTCCCTATTTCTCGACTCATTATAAGCAGGTTCAGTTTTCCTTTCAGTGGGAGCTGTTCTTGCTGGAGATTCTTGTCTGCTTTCGTTATTAGTGTTTTGTCTTACTGGTTGTGCTTCACGTGTTCGTGTTTCCGTATTGTCAGGAGTTGACTTCTTTTCCTCTTCAACACTTCTTGTTGTTGTAGTTGCGGGTCTGGTGCCTGTATTCGTTCTCTGAGCATTTACTCCTATCGCAGCTACTAACATTGCGCTTATTAATATATACCTTTTCATGACTTCAGGTTTTAGTTAATTAAATATTGTATAAAGGGTACTATCCAAAATTCAGGCCAAACATGAACATTTTTAAATTTATTACTTGTTTGCTATTCTTTTCAGAAGAGGCGGGGTCATTTTTAAAAAAATAAGACTGCGAAATTTCGCAGCCTTAATTCTTTTTTGATTTATATTTTTATAAATGGATTTCAAACCACTTAATGCCTTGTGATTAGAGTTGATTTGGCTTTTTCCCTTGTCTCCAATGTTCTTCGATTTTCTCAAGTGTAACATTTTTAGTTTCAGGGATAAAGAAATATCCCCAAATAATTCCAAGTATTCCTACTAGTGCATAAAGGTAAAATGCCCCGGCAGGATTCCCAAGGTCTTCTCCCTTTAACGTTATTGATGTTCCAGACATAGTAAGTCCCTTTACAATCTTAAAAAATGTAAACGCTACAACACCATTGAATAACCAGTTGGAAAGAGCTCCTATGCTAGAGCCAATTCCTCTGACTCTTAAAGGAAATACTTCCGAAATAATCAACCATCCTAAAGGCCCTAAACTTATAGCAAAGAAGGCAATATATACCCAAACTAAAGAAATAGTTAACCATTTAATGGAATCACCTAAAGTTGATTGAAGAGCAAAACAAGTTCCCATCGCAATTAATGCAACTACCATCCCTGACAATCCAATAAAATATAGTTTTCTGCGACCTAATCTGTCAATCATAAATAATGAAAGAATGGTAAATGCAACATTAACTACTCCAACACTTACTGATGCCCATACTGCCGCTTGTGCATCTGCAAACCCTGACATCAGAAAAATCTTTGGACTGTAATATATTATTGTATTAATCCCAGTGAACTGCTGAACAAACATTATTCCAACAGCTATAAATAGCGGCACTCTTAGCCATTTCTTAAAAATAAGAGTCCAAGACACTTTGTTATTCTTATCAGCTTCAAGGTCTGCTTTCATTGTAGAAATAACCTCCTCAACCAGCGCAGGTTCTTCAACTTTTTGTAATACCTGACGACATTTTTCCTCATACCCTTTACTTATCAGCCATCTTGGAGTTTCAGGGAGGAAAATCATTCCAATAAACATAATTAATGCAGGAATAACGCCAACATAAAACATTGGTCTCCAGCATGTTGTGAAAGCGGGATCGCCATCAGGTACAGCAAACATAGAATCACTTAAATACGAAACCATAATTCCTATTGTAATTAACAACTGAAACATGGAAACTAAAGTACCACGGCTTTTTGTTGGGGAAATCTCAGCAATATAAAGTGGTACCGCAAATGAAGAAACTCCAATTGCTATACCTAAAAAAAAGCGGGCAAACACTAGACCCATTGCAGTTTGTGAGGCACCAGACCATAACGCCCCGATGGCGAAAATCACAGCAGATGCTAGAATAACTTTTTTACGGCCAATTATATCAGCGATTCGACCACTGAACATTGCTCCAATTACAGCACCAGCTAATCCAGCAGTAGTAATGATTTCTACCCAACCATCAGAAATATTAAATGCTTTCTGAAAAAATGGAATTGCACCGGAAATTACTCCCGTATCGAAGCCAAATAGCAAACCACCGGTAGCTGCAATGGTGGCTATTATAAAGACTAATGTCTTGTTTTGTAGTACTTTTTCTTTTGCCATAGTTAGTTTTTTTTGTTGATTTTTGGAGCTCTAAGATAATAACATCAAGTGAGAATTATAACTCAAATCTCATTTTCTTGGTTTTTACAGAAAAAGGCACTGAATAAATCTATTTCTACAAACAGAAATTTTAAACATTTTCATTATATTCTTGTTATTATAAAATATTCAGATATTTATATCTTCATTTAGTTAAATATAAAAAATATGAGAAGACTTTTTATTTTACTAGCGATTAATATTATGGGAATGTCGGCCTTTGCCCAGAAAACATTTTTAGTAACTAATTCAGGATCAATATTTACACCGGCAATTGTCAATGCAGTTGTTGGCGACCAGGTTACGTTTAATGTTGGCTCTTTTCATCCCGTTCTTCAGGTAAGTGAGGCTACTTACAATGCAAATGGAAAAACAGCACTGGCTGGAGGTTTCGCTTTCCCTTCTGGTTCAGGTACTTACCAGACAAGTGTTGCTGGTACCTATTATTATGTTTGCACTAACCATATTGCTTCTGGAATGAAAGGTAAAATTATCGTGTCAGTTGCAACTGGAATTAAGCAGGAAGTATCAACTTCAGGTTTTGAACTTTTTCCTAACCCTGCAATCAATCAGGTGAATATAAAAAACATGGAAAATGTTGAACCAAATTCAGTCTCTTTATACGATATTTCAGGCAAAACTATTTTCAACTCAGAGAATATTAGTATTTCTGAGGATAAAAAGATTATTAATACAAGTTCTCTCAAAAAGGGAATATATTTTATAACCTTAATGTATCCTAATAAATTTTACACCAAGAAGTTCATTAAATTATGATATTAATTTTTATATTAAGCCTGCTATCAGTCGAAATTAACGTTTTAACAAATAACATAAAAACATTGCCCCAAATAGAAATTTTTGAAGTTGCCACAATTGGAAGTGGTTGTTTCTGGTGTTCGGAATCTGTTTTCAAGGAACTCAAGGGAGTAATTTCTGTGGAATCTGGCTATTCCGGAGGTTTTGTTAAAAACCCTTCTTACCGGGAAGTATGTAATGGCTCAACCGGACATGCTGAAGTTGTGCAAATACGATATAATTCTTCAATAATAACTTACAGCGAAATACTTGATATTTTCTTTCATGTGCACGATCCAACCACAATGAATAAGCAAGGAGCAGATGTAGGAACCCAATATAGATCTGTAATTTTTTACCATAATCAATCTCAAAAGCAAACAGCTGAATTCATAATTAATAAACTTGCTGACAACTCAACTTTTTCAAATCCAATTGTCACTCAGATTACCCCTTTTACAGCTTTTTATAAAGCTGAAGAATACCATCAGAACTATTTTGCGAAAAACCCTGATGCAGCCTATTGTTCATACGTTATCAAACCCAAAGTGGACAAATTCAAGAAAAAGTATAGCGAAAAACTTAAATAGTTGGTTTCACTGTAATACAATTCCTATTTCCTAGATAATAATTAACTTGCTGAAAAAAGATGTTAAGGATTTTTAGTATTATTCTTTCTCTTTCATTTGTACAGTCAGTTGATTATGAGACTGTCTTTTCCAAGAACTATATTGAAGCAAGAGACTTCATGGCTCAAAATGCTGATTTGTTTATCAGATATTCAACTTCCTTTCAAACCGATCCTGAAGTCATAATGCCTGTCCTTTTCCCAGAAGCCATAAGATATTCAATGGTTTCTGATTACCTTGAAACAAAATCCCTTGAACTTGCATATGTATATTCGGGTTCAACTGACTTTTCAATTGGGTTTTTTCAAATGAAACCTTCATTTGTAGAAGACTTGGAAGAAACGATAAAAAAAGAGCCCGAAAAACTTGCGAAATATGACAGCCTTCTTATTTCGGATAAAATTAATATTTCTGAAATCCGAAAAGTTAGAATTAATCGCCTGAAACAATTGAAATATCAGATAGTATACGCCAATTGTATGTTTGATATTTTGAAAATAATTTACCCGCTAGTTTTCAAATACGACAAAACCTATCAGATTAAATTCATAAGTACTGCTTTTAATCACGGCTTTCTATCAGGGCAAAAGGAAATTCTTGATTATTCATCAAAAGCTTTTTTCCCATTTAATGGCCGAAATAATACTACAAGGTATGTTTATAACGATATTTCACTCTATTTCTATCGAAACGACCTGCCTCTGATTGTAAGCAAAATTAAGTAACTTTGCATTTCTTTTAAACTTATAGGCCTGTCTTAATGAACTTCCTTTCTGCTGAAAATCTTACCAAATCTTTTGGAGAACGCATCCTTTTTAAAAACATAAACCTTGGCCTTGAAAAGGGCGACAAAATGGCAATGGTTGCTGCGAATGGCGCAGGTAAAACAAGCATCCTGCGAATTCTGGCGGGAATTGATGTTTCTGATGACGAAGGTAAAGTAGCCGTTCGTAATGGTATTAGAATTGGATTCCTTGAACAGGAACCAGTTATGAACAGCGATATAACTGTTTCTGATTATATTAAAACTGCTGGTTCTGAGGTTTTAGAGGTTATTCGGGAATACAATTCTATATTAGACCAACAATCATTGCATCATAGCAAGGAAGCCCAACACCTGCTTACTATTGCCACATCAAAAATGGACCATCTGAATGCATGGGATTACGACAGACGTATGGTTCAGATTCTTGATAAATTCAACATTAAAAATCTCGAGCAAAAAGTTAACACTCTTTCAGGCGGACAAAAAAAGCGACTGGCTCTGTCATTATTATTACTTGACAGTCCTGATCTTCTGTTACTTGATGAGCCTACAAACCATTTGGATATTAATATGATTGAATGGTTAGAAAAGTACCTTCAACAAACAACAATTAGCTTTCTCATGGTGACGCACGATAGGTATTTTCTGGATCGCGTATGTAATAAAATTCTGGAAATAAGTGAAGGAAAATTATTCCTTCACATTGGCAATTTTAGCTATTTCCTCGAAAAAAAGACTCTTAGAGAAATTGTTGAAAATACCGAAATTGAAAAGGCCGGAAAATTAATGAAATCGGAACTTGAATGGATTAGACGGATGCCTAAGGCTCGAACAACTAAATCGAAATCCAGAATCGATGCCTTTTATGAAACAAAAGATAAAGCAACCAGCGGTAAAAAGGTTTCCGAATTGAAGCTCGATATTAAAATGAACCGCATGGGTGGGAAAATCCTTGAACTTAAAAACCTTAGTAAATCCTATAAGAATATTAAAATCCTTGAAAAATTCAACTATTCTTTTTTAAAGGGAGAAAAAATTGGAATAATCGGTGATAATGGAGTTGGAAAATCAAGCTTTTTAAATCTCATTACTGGAAATGAAAATGCAGATTCCGGTATTATTGAAAGCGGTGAAACCATTGTATTTGGTTTTTATAAACAGGACGGTATTCAGTTAGATAATGATAAACGTGTAATTGATGTAGTGAAAGATATTGCTGAAGTTATCATGTTAAACGACGGAAAAAGCCTCACAGCTTCGCAATTCCTGCAACATTTTTTGTTCACTACTGAAATGCAGTATTCCTTCGTTTCAAAACTTAGCGGGGGAGAACGTCGTCGCCTTTACTTATTAACAATTCTTATTAAAAATCCAAACTTCCTCATACTTGATGAGCCAACAAATGATCTTGATATTATCACATTAAATAAAATCGAGGAATTTCTGTTAAACTTCAATGGTTGTCTTATTCTTGCAACTCATGATCGCTATTTCCTTGATAAACTGGTGGACCATATTTTTGTCTTTGAGGGTAATGGAATAATTTCAGACTTCACTGGAACTTATTCAGAGTATCGCGAGGCAAATGAACTGAAAAACGAAAAAGATAAACTCAGCACTTCAAAAGCGAAAATTCTGAAAACTGAAATTAGCAAGGATAAAACTCCTGAAAGAAAAAAACTCACCTTTAAAGAAAAATCGGAACTCGAAAAACTTGAAATGGAAATTTCTTCCCTCGAAAAAGAAAAATCTGATCTTGAAAGTATTTTAAATTCAGGTGAAAATAACTATACCAAATTACAGGAAATATCATCCAGAATTGCTGTTATTATTGAACTACTTGATGAAAAAGGCACGAAATGGCTAGAGTTTGATGAATTAATCAAATAACGAACTGCACTTCATTGTTCTCCAAAACTAAAATCTCCCTCAATATTCTAAAATTCGTCTTATTCCAAATTTTACACAATTACAATAATATGCCTTTTGAACTAATAAAATGTAACGTATGTGATAGAATAACTTACATATTATAATAATATTCACATAAATTACATTAAATTGATTAATATTAAAGAATTTATTTCTATTTTCGCACAATCGAATCCTGAGTGATTTTGTTATAATTATTATTTCTTAAAAAATACTATTATGTGCGGAGTTGTTGGAGTTTTTGACCTAAAACAGAAATCTGCGGATTTGCGTCCAAAGGTTCTTCAAATGTCCAAAAAAATACGTCATCGTGGACCCGACTGGTCAGGAATATGGTGCGGTGAAAATGCTATTCTTGCTCATGAAAGACTATCAATAGTTGATCCGGAATCTGGTGGCCAGCCACTTTTTAGTAAAGATGGAAATCTGATTCTTTCAGTTAATGGGGAAATATATAACCATCAGGAAATCCGTAAAAGTCTTAATGGTACTTATGAATTTCTTACTCACTCTGATTGTGAAGTAATACTTGCCTTGTATAGGCAGAAGGGAATCGATTTTTTGGAAGACCTGAATGGTATTTTTGCATTTGCATTATATGATAAGGAAAACGATCAATACCTCATTGCACGGGATCCAATAGGTGTAATACCACTTTATATGGGTTGGGATGAGTATGGAAATTTCTTTGTGGCATCTGAGCTCAAGTCACTTGAGGGTGTTTGTAATAAAATTCAGGAGTTTCTTCCTGGTCATTACCTTTTTAGTAAAGAAGGTATCATGAAGAAATGGTATGTTCGGGATTGGATGCAATTTGATGCCGTTGTGGGTAATACAACGGATCTGAATGATTTAAAAAATGCTCTCGAAGCATCGGTTCACCGCCAATTAATGTCTGATGTTCCTTATGGAGTGCTGCTTTCTGGTGGACTTGATTCATCTGTGATTTCTGCCATAGCGAAGAAATATGCTGCTCATAGAATTGAAACTCAAGATAAAAAAGATGCGTGGTGGCCGCAATTACATTCATTTGCTGTTGGCCTTATCGGATCACCTGACCTTTCAGCAGCTCGTATAGTTGCAGATCACATTGGAACTATTCATCATGAGATAAATTTTACAGTTCAGGAAGGTCTAGATGCTATTCGAGATGTGATTTATCATCTTGAAACTTATGATGTTACTACTATCAGGGCTTCAACACCAATGTACCTAATGGCTAGAGTAATTAAGTCTATGGGAGTAAAAATGGTTCTCTCAGGGGAGGGGGCAGATGAAATATTTGGTGGATACCTTTATTTCCATAAAGCACCAGATGCAAAATCTTTCCATGAGGAAACTGTACGGAAAATTGGAAAACTTCACTTATACGACTGCCTGAGAGCAAATAAGTCAATGGCTGCATGGGGTGTCGAAGGTCGTGTACCTTTCCTAGATAAAGAATTTATGGATGTAGCAATGCGCCTAAACCCAAAAGATAAAATGGCAATAGATGGAAAAATGGAAAAATGGATTCTGCGTAAAGCATTTGAAGATTATCTTCCTGCAAGTATTGCCTGGAGACAGAAAGAACAATTCTCAGATGGAGTTGGATATTCTTGGATCGATACACTTAAGGTAGTAGCATCAGAAAAAATATCGGATGAACAACTGGCAAACGCAAAATACAGATTTCCAATTAATCCTCCAATGTCAAAAGAAGAGTACCATTATCGCACGATATTCACTGAACACTTCCCTTCCGATTCAGCTGCTTCATGTGTTCCGTCAGTACCCTCTGTAGCCTGCAGTACGCCTGAAGCTCTTGCGTGGGACGCATCATTTAAAAACAATCCAGATCCTTCAGGGAGAGCGGTGAAAAGTGTACATGTGGATTCTTATAAATAAATTAATATAGTATTCTGACCAACTTTTGTGCTTTGTTATATTGATGGCTAATAACTACCAATCCCTTGAATAGTTATTATTTCATTCTGATTTCATGCGAACTATTGTCCAACAAATAGCTCCTTAGTTACATTTTATATATTTTTGTAATGTAAATGAATTTGCTGATTCTAATCCCTTTCTTATCAAAATTTAAAATTATGAATTTAAAATACGCTTTTCTTTCAATAGTATTAGTTAGTTTCTTGCTTACCTCAACATCATGTAAAAAGGAATTGACAGATGCTGAAATTGAGGCACGTCTTAACACTAAAATCATGCAGTGGATGTATGATACAATGGATGAAGTGTACTTCTGGAATAGCAAATTGCCTTCCTTTAATAGTGTGAAAGGTGAAACCGATCCTGAAGTTTTTTTCGATAAACTTATTTACACACCTGAAGATAAATGGTCATGGCTGACTAAGGATTACGCTGCTCTTCAGGAGGAATTTGCCGGAACTCCTACATCTATGGGCATTTCACCATTCCCTGGGTTGTTTTCAGGTTCAGATAAAGTTTTTATTGTTGTTGCTTATGTTTACCCTGATTCACCAGCCGCTAAATCAGGATTAAAAAGAGGTGACATTATTATGAGAATTGATAATAAGGAACTTACAAAAGAAAACTATTACTCACTTTTTAGTCAAAGTAAATATTCTGTTACATTAGGTCATTATTACAACGGTTCAATTTCCCTTACATCAAAGACAATTGCTCTTGTAGCTGAGGTTATTGATTCTAACCCAATAGTTTTTGATACTGTTTTAAACATAAATAATAGTAAGATTGCTTATCTGACTTATGTTGAGTTTATTTCAGGAACAAATGAGGTCTTATTAAACGAATTTGGGTTACTCATGGATGAATTTAAGAATGAGGGTGCAACCGACCTAGTGATTGACCTACGTTATAACCCTGGTGGCGAGATTTCAGCGGCAAATTATCTGGCTTCTTGCATTGCGCCTGAGGCAGTTGTTGCCAATAAAAAAATTTTTGTTGAGTTTATTTACAATCCACAGATTCAGTTATACTTTGAAACCGAATTTGGAAGTGAATCTGACTATCTAATTAATCGATTTATACCTACAGGACATAACGCTAATTTTAATAAAGTTTATTTTCTTGTCAGCGATCGGTCTGCTTCTGCAAGTGAATTACTTATGATTGGGTTGAAGCCATACATGGATGTTTATCAGATAGGGGACACCACATACGGGAAATATACCGGTGCCTGGGTTTTGCCAGATCAAAATACACCACCTGAACATAATTGGGCAATTGTGCCAATAGTCAGCAAATACTCGAATTCAGCGGGGCTAACTGATTTTAAAGAAGGATTAGCACCAGACTTTTACATAAAAGACAGACTATTGGAAGCTAAAGCTTTTGGCGATATTTCTGATCCAATGCTTGCAAAAGCTATTGAACTTATAACCGGAGTAGTCGTTGAAAAAAAGAAAAACACCGAGATTGAAATGAGTTTCAAAACAATAGTTGCACCTGATTTTTATTTAAAATCTAACCTGATTTTAGAAACTCCGGATTTTCTCAAAAATATCCATTAATTGGGTATTGGAATAATCATTAGAAAAGAATTAAAGGGGGTTTAAGCTTTTAACCCTAATTTTTTGAAGATAAGCGAATTCCTTTTTCTTCGATGCTTATTTTCTTCTTTTTATATAGCGCCCCAACTGCTTTTTTGAAGGTCTTTTTACTTTCGCCAAAGATTTTGTAAATTTCTTCGGATTCACTTTTATCACTTATTGGTAAAAAACCGTTGTTTTCTTTCAACATATTAAGAATCCTGTCAGTTAACAGATCTATTTTTTCAAATCCGGGTTTGTTAATACAAACATCAATTTTATTGTCTTCCCGAACCTTTGATATATAAGCCTTTAAGCGTTGCCCTCTGTGTATGGTTGTGTAAATTTCATTTTTGTAAATAATTCCTGTATGGCTATTATTAATAATAACTTTATATCCCAAATCAGTTTGATTCGCAATTAAAACATTAACCTCCTCGCCAGTGGTGTAGGTTGGAGGAGTTTTGTCAAGAAACTTTTCAATCCTCGCTGAACCAATTAATCTATCGGTTTCTTCATCCAATAAAACCCTGATTATATAGTTTTTCCCTGCTTCCATTCTAACCTGTTGCTCACTAAAGGGAACTAGTAAATCTTTCATCAATCCCCAATCCATAAATGCTCCAATTCTGTCAACTGAAATAACTTTTAATAAAGCAAATTCTTCTACCATTGCAAATGGAACTTCTGTGGTAGCTATAATTCTGTCTTCTGAATCCTTGTAAATAAATACACTTAGAGACTCGCCTATTTCGAAAACTATAGGCGCATATCTTTTTGGTAATAATATTTCTCCAGATTCTTCTCCGTCCAGATAGAGACCAAAATCAACCTCCTTTACTATACGTAACTGATTTATTTTACCAATTTCAATCATAAAATAACTTTTTGTTGCACAAATGTACTTGATTAAATCGTTTTATTTGGAGATTAGCAGTACTTATCGCAATTTTACAATAAGAAAAACGTTTGGCAAGCAAGAAGGTATTATATTATTAAATATGCCTGATGTCTTAAATTCAGTTTTCTTTTCATGTATCTTTGAATAAATACTTTAACGAGGTCTGAAAATAAACTAACAATCAAAAACATTAAACTAAAATGAAATTTACATTGAAAAAAGTCTTCATTTTCTGTATTTTAGGGTCTTCTGTTATATTGAATCTCAGCATATCTGCTCAGGAGCAGGTAAAACAAGAGAATCAATCATCACAGAATTCTCAGGAATCTTTGACTGCTAATGGATCTCAGGAAAATAAAAGTCAATCCCAAACTACAAGTGCTTCAAAACCAAAACCTTTTGCAGATGAGTTAAATATCGCAGATCAATTTTCCTATGCAATTGATAAATCTAGCAATTTTCAGGATTATAAAGTTATTAAGCAAGGCTGGATGACTAAGTTGAAAGCAAACACACTCGATACTTTATTAGCTCTTAAAGCAAACCTGAACACATCTAAAGATTTGCTAAAACAAAAATCTGAAACTATTGAAAATCTACGTTCAGAACTAAATAATTCGCAATCAGAATTGCTTAAGAAAAATAGTTTTAGCTTTTTCGGAATTATGGTAAGCAAAGCAGGTTATGATACTATAATGTGGTCAATAATAGTTGGACTAGTTGTAGGTCTGGGATTTATGATCGCTGCTTTTAGAAGAAGTTTTTCTGTGACTGTTCAAATTAAGAAAGATTTGAATGAAGTAAAAGATGAATATGAGAACTACAGAAAAAAAGCATTAAAAAGCAAAGAGGATGCTGTGAGACAACTTTACGATGAGCTTAGTAAATACAAAAACAAGAAGTAGATTTTTTTTAAATTGTATATCTCAAGGGGATCAGTTGCAATAACCGATTCCCTTTTTTATTAGTATTCCTCAGAGCTAAAAATTACACTGTTAGTATCTTGTTGGCTATATTATCGAAAATATTTTTCAATTCTGAAATTAAACTCTTTAATTTAGGTTTATATTTGGTACACTGAAACTAGGTGTTTTGAAACTAAACTAATATCAAGTCAATGAAAAGAAGAGATTTTTTTGCCACTTCAGCAATACTGGGCGCTTCAATTCCTTTAGGAATAACCCCTTTACTTACATCATGCAGTAATACAGGGAAAGGTGATAAAGTACAATTTTCTCCTGAACAATTAGGGATGCCTTCATTTGTGCCAAAAGCTCCTGATGGTAAGCCAATTCGTGCAGCTTTGGTAGGTTGTGGTGATAGAGGAACAGGTGCCGCATTCAATTTTTTAAATGCAGGAAACGATCTGTCTATTGTTGCACTTGGAGATTTATTCCCCGACAGGCTGGCAAGTTGTCGTGAGAAACTTGCAAAAGAGAGAAATAATGTTGTTGCCGACAATATGTGCTTCTTTGGCTTTGATGCAATTCATAAAGTCCTCGAACAAGATATTAACCTTGTTTTAATCTGCACTCCAACTCATTTTCACCCTGAACATTTAAAGGCTGCTATAGCCGCAAACAAGAATGTATTCATGGAAAAGCCAGCCGGAGTGGATCCTACAGGCATTCGTACAGTATTGGTTGCTGCGCGTCAGGCTAAGGCTGCAGGTTTGTCAATTGTTACCGGAAATCAACGCAGACATCAGCGTGACTATTGGGAAGCATACTTACAGGTTAAAAATGGTGCAATTGGTGATGTATTATCTGCCACTGCACATTGGAACCAGGGAGCATGGTGGAATAAAGCCAAAAGACCTGAATGGACCGATATGGAGTACAATATCCGTAACTGGTTCAACATTAAATGGCTTAGTGGGGATCATCTTCTTGATCAGGGAATCCATAATATTGATGTTGCCACCTGGTTTACAGGAATGCTTCCGGTTAAAGCTGTTGGATATGGTGGAAGAGCAAGACGATTGACTGGTGATATATTCGATTTCTTCAGCGTAGATTACAGATATGCCAATAATAAACGTATGATGGCTACAGCACGTCAGATCGACGGTTGCGATACTAATGTTTCTGAATCTGTAATGGGCACTGAAGGCGTTCTCTATACCGATGGTGGAATAAGAATTGAGAATTTTAATGGGGAAGTAATCTGGAAATATGATTACGAAGCTAATCCTTTTAAAAGCGCTTACGATCAGGAACATATTCATCTTGTTGAATCTATTCGACTGAATAAAGGTGTTAACACTGCTGAAGATCTTGCAAACTCCACTATGGTAGCTATTCTTGGTCGTGAAGCCGCATATACCGGTAAAGCAATTACCTGGGATGAAATAATGGCTTCCGATCTACGATATGGTCCAACTGAATATGCTTTAGGTCCTTTACCCGATTATAAAGAAGGTGTTGCACCAATTCCTGGTCGTTTCCCCGGAACTCCGTTATAGCCAATTAATTGTTTAAATCATTCATTCATATATTAGTTGTAAATGCTTATTAAAGAGGGAATTACCAAGTGGCTCCTTTTGATACTTGTATCAGGTATTTTAATTGGATTTCTGCTTACTTTAGGAGGAAATAAGGTTCTTAGTTATACCAGCACGGATGAATATTGTCAGTCATGCCATGTTCATCCTCATGCTGATGATTCTTGGAAAAAATCGGTCCATTACTGGAATGAAAGCGGAACACGGGTTAGTTGCGTGCAATGTCATCTTCCCCCGAAAGGGACATTTAAACATCTGTCGGCAAAAACCAGAACCGGATTGCATGATTTATATGCATTCTATTTTAAAGATAGCAGTCAATACCAATGGGAATCAAAAAGACAGCTTGAATATGCAGTGAAAATTGTATTCAATGAATCATGCCTGAATTGCCATAAGGATCTTTTTCCCAAAGGATTATCTACTGAAGGAGGAACAGCTCATCTTTATTATGAACAAAAAGCTGAGAAATTAAACCTTCAATGTATAAACTGTCACCTTGATGCGGGTCATTACAATCCGGATTATAAACATGAAAAGATGACTGGAATCCCCGTCAAAAAAGGAAACCAGGTACTTTTCAGCCTTCCTGCAATTGTAACTAATTTTGAAAATTACAAGGAATTTATCCCCGGAACATCCATTGCTTTTAATATGATAGCTGTTAATGGTGGCAGTTTTAACATGGGAAGTTCAGAAAATAAATTCAGTAAATCGGATGAAGGCCCAGTCAGAAACGTTACTCTCTCGCCATTTTTTATGGCGGAAGTGGAAGTGAGTTGGGATGCTTTCTGGACTTTTTATGGTTCAACAATGTCGGAAGGCCGAATTGATCCAAATAAAATTATTGAACATAATTCCAATAACCCGGATGCAATCAGCGGGCCGACTCCTCCTTTTGGAATCCCCGATCAGGGTTGGGGGAGTGGCGATCGTCCTGCAATTACTATGACACATTATGCTGCACATACATATTGCCAGTGGTTATCAAAAGTTACCGGGAAAAAATACCGGCTTCCCACGGAAGCAGAATGGGAATATACATGCAGGGCAGGCACTAAAACGGATTATTTCTTCCCGGGAAATCCTGGTAAATATTCCTCTTCTTCGTTTCACAACAAGATTTTTGGAATAGACACCACTGATATCAATACTTTCGCTGTTTACAAACAGAATTCTGGAGGTAAAACCCAGGAACCTTCTTTTGTAAAAGCTAATCCATTTGGAATTAAAAATATGAGTGGAAATATAATGGAATATTGTTCCGACTGGTATGCGGCTGATGCTTATTCACAAACTGGAAAAAATATAAGTAATCCATTGGGGCCAGTTTCCGGAACTGAACATGTGGTAAGGGGAGGGAATTACACTTCAGAGGCAATTGATTTGCGATCCTCAGCCAGAAGCAAAACAGATTCTGAGATGTGGCTTAAAACAGACCCCCAGCAACCTAAGAGTCTTTGGTGGTATTCTGATATTAAAGGAATTGGATTTCGTGTTGTTTGTGAAGCGAATAGCAGCTTAACTTTTAAAAATTAATGAACCAAATTACTAAATTATGAGCCGTGCAGTAACACTTTTTACAGGACAATGGGCAGATTTGCCATTTGAAACTGTTTGTCAGAAAGCAAAAACTTTTGGATATGACGGACTGGAACTTGCATGTTGGGGTGATCATTTTGAAGTGGATAAGGCAGACGAAGCCTATTGCAAAAAGAAAAAAGAAATTCTTAAAAAGTATGGACTTAAAGTGTTTGCCATTTCCACACATTTGGTTGGACAGGCAGTTTCTGACAGAATCGACATCAGGCATAAAAGCATTCTTCCCGATTATGTATGGGGAGATGGAGATCCAGAAGGAGTCAGACAACGTGCTGCTAAGGAAGTAATTAAAACCGGTGAAGCTGCAAAACGTTTAGGCGTTTCGGTTGTAAATGGATTTACAGGAAGTCCTATCTGGCATCTGAATTACTCATTTCCACCTGTTCCTGTAGCTATGATTGAAGATGGATTCAAGGAATTTGCCAACCGCTGGATCCCTATACTCAACAGGTTTAAAGAATTGGGAGTTCGCTTTGCTTTAGAAGTACATCCCACAGAAATTGCTTTTGATATTTCTTCTGCCCGAAGAGCTCTTAAAGCTGTCAATAACCATCCAAGTTTCGGTTTCAATTACGATCCATCCCATTTGGGTTACCAGGGAGTTGATTATGTGAAATTCATTTACACATTCTCTGAAAAGATTTTTCATGTTCATATGAAGGATGTTGGCTGGTCACAATCGCCTGTAGAAGCTGGTGTTTTTGGGGGACATACCGAATTTGGCACTTATGGTCGCTATTGGGATTTCAGAAGTCTTGGTCATGGAAATATTGATTTTGAAGAGATAATGAGAGCCTTGAATTATATTAAATACCAGGGACCCTTGTCGGTAGAATGGGAAGATAGCGGTATGGAGCGTGAACATGGAGCAACAGAAGCCTGTGATTTTGTAAGGTCGGTTGATTTTCCTTCTTCCAACATCTCTTTTGATGCAGCATTTGAAAAATAAGAAACAATTCCTCTTAACTTTTAAAACTACCTAAAATGGAAGCCATTAAAAAAACCCAACTATTTAATGCAAGTTGTGTTGCACTTGTTGTTACCGCCTTAGCTTTTGCAACACGTGGATCATTTGTTGAAGCATGGGCAACAGAATTTAATTTAAGTCACACAGAAGTAGGATGGATCGTGGGGACGGCTTTTTGGGGATTTACAATTGCCATGGTTTTTGGCGGACCTCTTGTTGACATCATTGGATTAGGCAGGATTATTTCAATTGCATTTATTTGTCATGTTGCAGGGATTGTTCTTACGATTGTTGCAACCGGATTTTGGTCACTTTTTATTTCCACTCTTTTAATTGGAATTGCAAATGGAAGTGTTGAAGCAGCTTGTAATCCACTTATTACAAGTATGTACACCGATCAGAAAACCCGTCGTCTAAATCGTTTTCATGCATGGTTTCCAACAGGGATTGTGATTGGCGGACTTGCTGTTTACCTTTTTAATAAAATTGGTATTGTTGACTGGCGTTATGCAATGGGAATTATGCTTCTTCCCACTTTCGTTTATGGTTATATGTTTTTGAATAAGCAATTTCCCCAAACAGAAAGAGTTGTATCCGGATTTTCTTATAAAGACATGTTAAAAGCTTGTGTAAGTCCATTATTCCTTTTCATGGCACTCTGTATGATACTTACAGGAGGTGCCGAACTGGGAACCAATCAATGGATTGCAGCTTTATTAGCCAATGTTTCAGATAATCCTATACTGCTTTTGGTATGGATTTCAGGTATCATGGCCTTAGCACGCCAGTTTGGAGGTACATTAATCCATAATATGAAATCAACAATTGTGCTTTTAGTTTCTTCGATTCTGGCATTTGTTGGCTGTATCATGATGGGATATACAAATGGAGCCATGGTATTTGCTTCTGCCGGGATTTTTGCACTTGGAGTTGCATTCTTCTGGCCATCAATGCTGGGCTTTGTTTCTGAAAACATTCCTCAGAGCGGCGCATTGGGTCTTGCCATAATGGGTGGAATCGGTTTTCTGGGTGGAGCAATTGCCCAGCCTGTATTGGGAGCAATCTTTGATGCACAAACCATATCTGCAATACCTGCGGGGCAATCGGTGGAGATTTTGAAAACGGCTCTTTATGGCACTGTCGAAGCTGCAACCTGGGCTAGCGCTCAACTTCAAGGCGGTGCCCATACCTTGAGATATGTTGCTTTTGTACCTGCTGTACTAATTGTTTTCTTTTCTTTTCTTCATATATGGAAAAGAAAACATGTATAAAATCCATTTTTTTAGATATCAACTAATATAAGATACAGAAATGAAAAAGTTAAAAATGGGAATGATTGGCGGCGGATTTGGAGCATTCATTGGAGATGCCCATCGTCGTGCTTCAAGGATTGCAAATGATTTTGAACTTGTATGCGGAGTTTTTGACCCAGATTATGAAAAAAGCAAATCATTTGCCCAGTCTGAAAATATTGCTGTGGGCCGTTGTTATTCTTCAGTAGATGAAATGATCAAGTCCGAGTTGGCTCTGCCTTCTGAAAAACGTATTGAAGTAATTACAATTGTTACGCCTAATGCCCTGCATTATTCATTTGCTAAAAAAGCTCTTGAAGCAGGTTTTCATGTTGTTTGTGAGAAACCGATGACAATGACCGTTGAAGAAGCGATTGACCTGGAGCAACTTGTGGAAAAAAAGAAACTCACATTTGCACTGACTCATACTTATACCGGTTATCCTATGATCAGGCAGATGAGAGATATAATCTCAAAGGGATTACTGGGAAATATTCAGAGAATTGATGCCCAGTATTATCAAGGTTGGATTAATTCAATAATCCATGGTACTGAAAGTCGAATAACCGGCGTATGGCGACTTGATCCCAAACATGCGGGAGTTAGTAGTTGTATGGGAGATATTGGAGTTCATGCTTTTAACCTTATTGAATATACAACTGGCCTTGAAGTAAAAGAAGTTCTATCTGATTTAAGTTCTGTTAAAGAAGATGTGAAACTTGATCTGGATGGAACAGTATTGCTGCGTTTCAGCGAACGACTTAAAGGAGTAATTCGCTCAAGTCAGGTTTGTGGCGGTGAGGAAAATGCACTTACTATTGCTGTTTATGGTTCAAAGGCGAGCCTTAAATGGTCACAGGAAAATCCCAATTACCTGTATATGCTAAGTGATTCTGAACCAACAAAAATTTATAAGCCTGCACATGGTTATAATGAAAAACTTGCAGAAGGAAGTCATTCAATGCCGGCAGGACATCCGGAAGGTATTTATGAAGCACTAGCAAATATTTATAAGGGCGTTTCAAAATCCATACGGAATGAATCATTTGATTTGGGCGAATACCCAACGGTTCATGATGGAGTGCGAGGGATGAAATTTATTCATTCGGTTGTGAAATCGAACAGTTCAGGAAATACCTGGGTGAAAGTCTAATATGTATTAATAAGAAATCTCGATTTTGATTTTCTTATTTTTAATTTTTGAATCCCTGATCCGTTTTATAACAGAATGGATCAGGTCATATTTGACTGCTGCATAGGAATGATGATCTTTTACATCGATATAGCCGAGTTCATCTTTATTTAATCCACCTTGTTTAAAAAGGAAACCTGCAATATCCATCTTGTTAATCTTGTCTTTTTTACCTCCACCCAGGTAAAGAGTCTGCCAGATGGGCTTTTCAGGCATTATCAAATCTTCTGATAATTTGTAGATACTATATCCGGGTTTAATATAGGTTGGAATATTCTCTTCCTCCGAAAGTATCAGGTAAGAAGATCCACTTGAATGCATCCTAGCGGTTCTTCCATTTCGGTGAATAAAACTCTCATCTGTAGTAGGGAGCTGGTAATGAATGATAAATGAAATATCAGGAATATCAAGTCCTCTGGATGCAAGGTCAGTTGTAATCAAAATAAAAGAACTACCATTTCTGAATCTCACAAGCATTCGTTCCCTTTCAGTTTGTTCCAATCCTCCATGGAAATAATCATTTGCAATACCCATCTCCTTTAAATGAATACTGATTCTTTCCACGGCCTCCCGATGATTACAGAAAACCAATGTTGGTGCTGATCCCAGATTGCATAAAAGATGAAATAAGCAATCCAGTTTATCTTTTTTTTGAGATTTTACTATATTGATTTGCAGATTATTACCATCCTTCTCCTGAACCAAATAATTCAATATTATTGGATTAGCAATTCCAGTAAATTCAGGAATTTCATTAAGGTTCGTTGCAGAGCTAAGAATTTTTCTTTTAACTGCAGGTAATCGACTGATTATATATGACATCTCATTTTGAAAACCAAATTCAAGGGACTTGTCAAATTCATCAAGTATTAGGGTATTCACTGATGCCATTGAAATATTTCCGGAACGCAAATGGTCAGCAATCCTGCCTGGGGTTCCAACTAATACAGCAGGAGGGAGGATAAAGTTATTCTTTTCTGTTGACATAGAATGCCCACCATAGCAGGAGTTTACTTTAAATTCTGTCCCCATATTCCTAAAAACACCTTCAATTTGCTGCGCTAATTCTCTTGAAGGTGTTATTATTAATACTTCGACGGCTTGTTTATTTTTGTCCAAATGGTTGAGCAATGGCAATAGAAATGCCAAAGTTTTTCCTGAACCTGTTGGGGAAATTATAATAATGTTATTGTACTTGGTAAATGCATCCAGAGCATTTTTCTGCATATCAGTCAGAAATTCAATTCCCAGACGATTAATTGCAAGTTCCCACGATTTTTCAGCCATACCCATAGCAACAAAGGTAGCTTTTTATTTGTCCGAACAGTAAATGAGCAGGTAATTAGCAAAGAAATCATAATATGTGAGCTATTATAAGTGGAGTTAAAATGGAAAATATATCTTTGTGAAAAATAAGAATAAAAATAAATAAAAAAGAATGGCTAAATCACAACCCAGCTTTAACAAAAGTGAAAAAGAAAAGAAACGTTTGAAAAAACAAAAAGATAAGCTTACAAAAAAGTTAGAACGTAAGGCTAATTCAGAAGGCGGTGGATTTGAAAGTATGATTGCCTATGTCGATGAAAATGGTATGATTACTGATACACCACCAGATCCATCAAAAAAAATCAAGGTTAAAGCTAGCTCAATTGAAATTGGAGTGCCGAAAAAAGAAGATAAAAGTACTCCGGATTTTATGGAGGGTAAAGTTTCTTATTTTGACGATTCTAAGGGATTTGGTTTTATTATTGATAGCCAGACACAGGAAAAATATTTTGTTCATGTAAGTGGTTTAACTGAAGATGTAAAAGAGAATGATAAGGTTAGTTTTGAATTACAGCGTGGGCTTAAAGGAATGAATGCTGTAAATGTTAAGAAGTTATAAGTGATTTTTGCTCATTAATTAGTCCCATAATTAATATTATGTTAAATAGAATTTATGTAATAAAAGGGAGGCCGCTTCTGGCCTCCCTTTATCATATTTTATAAATTCTTAAGCTTTAGCGAGGCCTCATCGTATTTCTCAGTCATTTGCAGTTTGTAATATACCCTTTTAAGAGTATCAAGTGTTTCTCTTTGAATATCTCTGTTAGAAGTATTTAATTCAAGTGCCTTTTCAAGATTTGGTAATGATTTATTGTAGTTTTCATTTCCTAAAGTAATCATCTCTTCTCTGTAAACTTTATCCTTTTCATCTCCTGCTCTCTCAAATAAATCCTGTCCTTGAAGAAAATAAATATATCCAATGTCATAATATGCATAATATAATGAAGGAGTTTTTTTAATTGATTCTTCATAAGATGCTAATGCCTTTGTGATTCGATCTTCGTCAGTGGTGTTTAACTGTAAACGCCCTTTCCAATAATAGAATTCTCCTTTTTCTGGGTTTTTCGCAATTGTAGACTCGATTGTCTTTAGTCCGTCAGAAATTCTATTTGTTCTAATATATAAATCTACAAGGTTTGCCACAACATTTAAAGTGTCTGGATATTTTAAAAGCGCCTTTTCCATTGTAGCGACAGCACTAACAGTATCCTTTAGTTTTAAATAGTCTTCCTTAATTAGCAAATAAGTATTAGGTTGGTTATCAACCAAGACCAGATCATCATAATGTTTAATTGCACGTTCATATTGATTCATTTCTCTTGCAATTATGCCCGAATACTGAATCATTATAGTATCAATCTGACCATTCAAAACAGGCAGTTTGTTTATAATCAACACCATTTCAAAATAAGTTAAAGCTTCTTCTTTATCGCCTCTATAATAGGCATTTATGCCGTTTTTCTTCAACTGAACCTTCAGTTTATTGAAATCCTCAAAAATTTTCAGGTTTAATTTTCCAGCCTTGTCTAATTCACTGGCTTTATTAAAACATTTAAATGCTTCGGAAGTTGGATTCTCATAAACAGACTTAGTTCTATTCCACATAGCAAGTGCATTATTGTCAAAATAGAATTTTATCCTTTCATAAGTATACACGGAAAAGCTTTTCCCATCAAAATCTTCGGTTGTAATAATGGGATTTTTGTAAAACAATGTTAAATTAGTAGGATTCATACCTTCGTAAACCTGCTCCAGATCAACATCAGAAGCACTAAGCATTAATTCTCCTCTTTTAACCCAGATTTTTGGATCTACTGATTTTTTTGGGTCTGCAATTTCCGCTTCACTTTTTATAATTTTCTTTTCAAGCGAGCTGAAATTTATTGGTACAAATACGTCTTGAGCGTTTAGGCTTGTTATGCCAATAACGGTTAAACAAAAAATTAAGATGCGTTTCATTATTTTCGTTTTTAAAAATTTTCGCTAAAAATACATTATTTAACTAGTATACTCAAATAGGATGCCAAATTTGAAATCAATCTATTTAATTATTCTTCAGTTACGATAATTTGTTCAGTAATCTCTCCACTCTCTTCCCCGTCATTATTGACACCTGACGGTACACGCGTAAGTGCAGCAATTTCGTCACCCTCCCGGAGATTAATTAGCCTAACACCTTGTGTTGCTCGTCCCATAACCCTAAGCTTTTCTACTGGAAGTCTTATAATAATACCATTTTTGGTAATAATCATTAAATCATCGTTGTCAGTAACCGATTTAAAACCAATTAGTTTACCGGTTTTTTCTGTAACATTTATAGTTTTAACTCCTTTCCCTCCCCGATTTGTAATACGATAATCTTCAATTGAAGATCTTTTACCATAGCCCTTTTCTGAAACTACAAGGACGTCGTTTGTTAAACCTTCCATGGAAATCATACCAATTACTTCATCATCTTTACCTGCAAGAGTAACTCCTTTTACACCAGATCCTGTGCGGCCAATCGCTCTAACAGTGGATTCATTAAAGCGGATTGATTTACCACTTCTAACAGCAAGAAGAATTTCGTGTTTGCCATTAGTTAGCAAAGCTTCCAGTAATGTATCTCCCTCTTTAATATTAATTGCATTAATTCCATTCTGTCTAGGTCTGGAATATGCTTCAAGTGATGTTTTCTTTATAGTCCCTTTCCGAGTAGCCATTACGATAAAGTTATTATTCAAATAATCTTCATCACTTAAGCTCTTGACGTTAAGATATGCCTTAACATTATCTCCAGGTTCCAGATTAATAAGGTTTTGAATCGCCCTTCCTTTTGAAGTCTTTGTTCCTTCAGGTATTTCATAAACCTTTAACCAAAAGCACCTTCCCCGTTCCGTAAAAAACAGCATTGTATTATGCATTGTAGCTGTAAATAAATGGGTCAGGAAGTCCTCATCTCTCGTACCTGTTGCTTTTGATCCGATTCCGCCTCTACTTTGAGTTCTGAATTCGGTTAAAGGTGTACGTTTAATATATCCCAGATTTGAAATAGTAATTACCATTTCATCGTTGGCATAAAAATCTTCAGGATTAAATTCCTCAGCATTTGGAACAATTTCAGTTCTCCTACCATCACCGTATTTGTTCTTGATCTCAAGCAATTCATCTTTTATAATCTGCATACGAAGGATTTCATCTGAGAGTATTTGTTTGAAGTATTCAATTTGCTTCATTAATTCATCATACTCTTCACGAATTTTATCCCGCTCAAGTCCGGTAAGTCTCTGAAGTCTTAAATCCAAAATGGCTTTTGCTTGTAAATCACTCAGCTCAAATTGTTCTATCAGCCCGGTTCTGGCATCATCAGGCGTTTTTGACCCTCTGATTAAGGCAATTACTTCATCCAAATGGTCTAATGCAATTAGCAAGCCTAAAAGAATATGTGCCCTTTTTTCGGCCTGATCTAAATCAAACTGTGTACGCCTTACAACAACTTCATGTCTATGATCAACGAAATAACTTATTAGTTGCTTTAAATTCAGAACTTTAGGACGGCCCTTTACAAGCGCAATGTTATTAACATTAAAACTTGTTTGTAAAAGTGTATATTTTAATAAGGTATTCATTACAACACTTGAAAGTGCTTCCTTCTTAAGAATAATGATAATTCTCATACCGTTTCGGTCTGATTCATCATTAACATAAGAAATACCCTCAATTTTCTTTTCGTTTACCAGATCTGCTATTTTCTTTATTAGCTCCGCTTTATTAACCTGGTATGGGATTTCAGTAATAACTATTTTTTCTCTACCGGTATCAGTAATTTCAATTTCCGACTTACACCTGACAACTATTCTGCCGCGGCCTGTCTCATAGGATTCCTTTACTCCCTGGTAACCATATATTATCCCTCCGGTCGGAAAATCAGGAGCTTTAATAATTTCAATTAAACGATCAATTTCAATTTCTTTGTCATCAATATAGGCGACAATAGCATCTATTGTATCAGATAAATTATGAGGCGCCATATTAGTTGCCATACCTACAGCAATTCCTGATGCACCGTTAATCAGTAAAACGGGTACTCTTGTTGGCATAACAGTAGGCTCTTGCAGAGTATCATCGAAGTTATTCTGAAAATCAACAGTGTTTTTTTCCAGATCGGCCATAATTTCTTCCGCAATTCTTCTCAATCTGGCTTCAGTATATCTCATTGCAGCAGGGCTATCCCCGTCAACTGAACCGAAATTCCCTTGTCCGTCAACCAATGGGTAACGTAATGACCAAGGTTGAGCCATTCTAACCATAGCGTCATATACAGATGTGTCGCCATGTGGATGATATTTCCCAAGAACCTCTCCCACTATCCTGGCTGATTTCTTGTATCCTCTGTTAGCATTTACACCCAACTCTGACATCCCAAATAAAACCCTTCTGTGAACAGGTTTCAAACCATCGCGGACATCAGGAAGTGCACGTGAAACTATTACCGACATTGAGTAGTCGATATATGCCGACTTCATTTCCTCTTCAATATTGACCTTTAAAATCTTCTCGCCATCTGAAATCATTAGATATTTTCTTTAGTAATACAAAATCAATAATTTACCTGTAAAATCCGTTAAAATTACAGAACTACGAAAGTAATCATTTTGCTCCTCTTTGAAGCACTCATTTGCCAAAATTATCAACATTGAACTGTTTATAATTGATAATTGTTTTATTCCTATATTTGTAAGCATATTCGTAATTTCAAACGATTAATTATAAAGAAAATATCAAGCAAAATATATGGATGCGAAATTTTCCCAACGAATCAGAGATGTGCTGAGTTACAGTAAGGAAGAAGCTGTCAGACTGGGCAATAATCATTTAAGTGTAGAACATTTGTTCTTAGGTATTTTAAGAGATGGCGAAGGAGTTGCTATTGATATTCTCCTTATGCTGGGAATTGAATTACCTGAAGTTAGAGGCGCTGTCGAAAACAGTATCCGGCAGAATGATATTGTTAGTATAAGCGATGTCGATAACCTTCCATTATTGAAAAATACAGAACGTGTGCTTAAAATGGTGCATCTGGAGGCCAGAGCACTAAAAGATTCTATGATAGATACCGGTCACCTACTAATGGCCATTCTTAAGGATGAGAATAACTTTGCCACACAGTTTATGAATGAAAAAAATGTGAATTATGAAGCCGTTCGTTCAGAATTGGAAAACTCAGGACCTCAAAGTAAAGCTGATTTCCCAAGTGATGATGATGACGAAAAAAATCCATTTGGGCAAAGTAAACCTAACCCAAATCCGCAAAATTCAAAGTCAGTTTCTGAAACTCCTGTTCTCGACAACTTTGGTATTGATCTTACTAAGGCTGCTGAAGAGGACCGCCTTGATCCAATCGTAGGCCGAGAGCTGGAAATCGAACGTTTAGCGCAGATTTTGAGCAGACGAAAAAAGAATAACCCAATATTAATTGGTGAACCCGGAGTTGGGAAATCTGCAATAGCTGAAGGACTGGCAAATAGAATTGTACAACGTAAAGTATCGAGGGTATTGTTTGATAAACGTGTTGTTACACTTGATCTTGCATCAATCGTTGCCGGGACAAAATATCGTGGCCAATTTGAGGAAAGAATGAAAGCTATCCTTAATGAACTAGCTAAAAATAATAACGTAATATTGTTTATTGACGAAATTCACACTATTGTTGGAGCTGGTGGAGCTACAGGTTCTCTGGATGCTGCTAACATGCTCAAACCTGCTCTGGCACGAGGAGATATTCAGTGTATTGGAGCAACTACTCTTGATGAATATCGCCAGCATATCGAAAAAGATGGTGCTTTGGAAAGAAGATTTCAAAAGGTTATGATAAATCCTACTTCCGCTGAAGAAACTATTGAGATTCTTAACAATATAAAAGAAAGGTATGAAGATCATCATAATGTAACTTATACTCCAGGAGCAATTCAGGCATGTGTTAAACTTACTCAACGATACATTTCTGACCGACACCTCCCAGATAAAGCAATCGACGCATTAGATGAGGCTGGATCCCGCGTCCATATTTCAAATATTGTTGTACCTGAAAGAATTGTTTCACTGGAACATGAAATTGAAGATACGAAAAAAGAGAAAATCAAAGCTGTAAAAAATCAAAATTTCGAGAAAGCTGCCAGTTTCCGTGATAAGGAAAAGGATTTGTTCGAGAAACTTGAACATGAAAAACAGAAATGGGAACATGATCTTGCCAAAAACCGCATTGTTGTTGATGAAGAGAAAGTAGCCGAAGTGGTTGCAATGATGACAGGAGTGCCGGTACAACGAATCGCTCAGGCTGAAGGTATGCGCCTTTTAAAAATGGCTGATGAGCTTAAAGGAAGTGTTATTGGTCAGGATGAAGCTATTTCAAAGGTTGTTAAAGCTATACAAAGAAACAGAGCTGGACTAAAAGATCCAAATAAACCAATTGGAACTTTCATTTTTCTTGGCCCAACAGGTGTTGGTAAAACACAACTTGCGAAAGTGCTTTCAAAGTATTTATTCGATAGTGTTGATAACCTTATTCGAGTAGATATGAGTGAATATATGGAAAAATTCTCCATTTCCAGACTGGTTGGTGCACCTCCGGGTTATATAGGATATGAAGAAGGTGGGCAACTTACTGAAAAAGTACGTAGAAAACCTTATTCAGTTATCCTTTTAGATGAAATTGAGAAGGCGCATCCTGATGTTTTTCATATCCTGCTTCAGGTGCTTGATGAAGGCCAATTAACTGATAGTCTGGGTCGAAGAGTTGATTTCAGAAACACTATTGTTATCATGACCTCTAATATTGGATCGCGTCAGCTTAAAGATTTTGGACAAGGAGTTGGGTTTAATACAAGTGCGAAAGTTGAAGCACAAAATGAACATACTAAAGGTGTTATTCAGAAAGCCCTGAAACGTGCCTTTGCCCCTGAATTCCTAAATCGTATTGATGATGTTGTATTGTTTAACACTCTTACAAAAGAAGACATATATAAAATCATTGATATTGAACTTAAAGGCTTATATGACAGGATCATAACCCTAGGATACAAAATTAAACTCTCTGCTGAGGCAAAGGATTATATTATTGAAAAAGGATATGATATTCAGTTTGGCGCTCGTCCACTTAAAAGAGCCATTCAAAAATATTTAGAGGATCCAATGGCTGAAGTAATTATTAAATCTGATGTATCCGAAGGCAATACATTGATGGTAGGCCTTGATAAGAAAAAGGAAAATATCCAGATAAAAGTTTTGAAATCAGCCAAAGCTATTGAGGATCAGAAGGAAGATCTTCCATCGCAAGCCTAAAATTACTCAAAAAAGAAACCCTGAACTATATTGCTCAGGGTTTCTTTTTTTATCGAAAATTTAACCTCATTCAAATACAAATCTTTATTTTAAAACCTTTGCGTAAAGATCAAATTCCTGGGCATCAATTACTTCAACTTCACAAAATTCGCCAGAATTTAATATAGTACTATCGCTTTTTATTAGGACTTCATTATCAATTTCTGGACTATCATACTCAGTTCTTCCAACATAATACGCACCTTCTACACTGTCTATCAGTACTTTATATCTATTCCCGATTTTGTCAAGATTTTTTTGAAGTGAAATGCTTTCCTGTAGCGTCATTATCTGACTTTTCCGTTCTTCCTTAACTTTTTGTGGAATAGAATCCTTAAGACTGCTAGCTGCGATGGTATCTTCTTCTTCAGAATAAGTAAAAACTCCTAAACGATCAAATTTAGTTTGTTCAACATAGTCGTATAGTTCCTTGAAGTCTTTCTCGGTCTCTCCTGGGAAACCAACTATAAGAGTGGTTCTAAGTGCAACATCAGGGATTTCTTTCCTGAAACCATTTATAACTTCTTCTATTTCTTTGCGACCATGGCCTCTATTCATCTTATGTAATACCTTATCGCTAATATGTTGGATAGGAATGTCAAGGTAATTACAAATTCTAGAACTATTCTTCATTAAGGGAATGATCTCATCTGCAGGAAAACCCAAGGGATAGCTGTAATGCAATCGTATCCATCCTAAATCATCCATTTTGTCTAATTCGTCCAGTAGCTTTCCCAGATATTTCTTCTTGTAAAGATCAGTACCATAAGAGGTTAGATCCTGAGCAATTAAAATAAGCTCTTTAACTCCACTGGAAATAAGGAATCTCGTTTCATTAATCAAATCTTCAATAGGTACTGATATCTGTTTTCCTCTGATAAGTGGAATTGCACAAAATGAGCAAGCGTGATTGCAACCTTCAGCAATCTTAAGAAATGCATAATGTGAGGGAGTTGATAGAATTCTCTGATTTAGGAGTCCGGCGTGATAATTTCCACCTAAAGAACTAATAATATCCTTCTCCTGGTTAACTCCAAAATAACTATCTACTTCCGGAATTTCTTTTTTAAGAGAATCTGCATAACGCTGTGAAAGACAACCTGTAACAATTAATTTTTTTATTTGCCCGTTCTTTTTTGCCTGAGCATAACTAAGAATGGTTTCAATAGATTCATTTTTAGCGTCAAGAATAAACCCACAAGTATTAATTATAATGATATCAGAAAATTCATCAGAGTTATGGCTAGCCTTAAAGCCATTTTCCTTGAATTGGCGGAGGATTTTCTCAGAATCAACAATATTTTTTGAACAACCAAGAGTAATTATATTTAAAGATACTCCAGATTCTTTCTTACTGTTTACCATTTAATAGATTGCTATTTTTGAAACAATGATTCAACAAATTCAGTTTTGTCGAAAATCTGTAAATCAGCCATTTTTTCACCAACTCCAATATATTTTACAGGGATTTTAAGCTGATCCGATATTCCGATTACCACTCCTCCTTTTGCTGTACCATCAAGTTTGGTAAGCGCAAGTGCATTAATTTCTGTAGCTAGTGTAAAATGTTTAGCTTGTTCAAATGCATTTTGACCTGTAGAACCGTCCAGAATGAGTAATATCTCATGAGGTGCATCTGGAATGAGTTTTTGCATAACTCGTTTAATTTTAGTAAGTTCATTCATAAGGTTGACCTTATTATGGAGCCGACCTGCAGTATCTATAATAACAATATCTGCGCCCGAACTTATTGCGGATTTCACGGTATCAAATGCCACTGAAGCTGGATCCGAACCCATTTGCTGTTTGATTAATTCAACATCTACCCTTTCAGCCCAAATAGTTAGCTGATCAACAGCTGCAGCGCGAAATGTATCAGCTGCTCCAAGAACAACTTTTTTACCTGCGGCCTTAAAATGATATGCTAGTTTACCAATTGTGGTGGTTTTTCCAACTCCGTTAACACCAACAACCATAATTACATAAGGCTTTTTTCCCAGATCCTCACCAAAACCTTTTATAATACCCGTATTGTTTTCCTCCAGTAAAAAAGCGATTTCTTCCTTGAGAATCACATTAAGTTCATCGGTATTTAGGAATTTTTCATTTGAAACCCGTGATTCAATTCTGTTGATAATTTTAATGGTTGTATCGACTCCAACATCAGAACTGATAAGTATTTCCTCAAGACTGTCAAGTACATCATCGTCAACTTGCGATTTTCCAAGAACAGCCCTCGATAATTTTTTAAAAATGTTCTCTCTGGTTTTTTCCAGTCCTTTATCTAAACCCTCTTTTTTATGACTTGAAAACAAACCCATATCAGATTGGTATTTATTAATATAAAAAAAGCTTTCTACAACAGAAAGCTTTTAATTCAAATATCGCTTAAATATAAATTATTTCGCAAAGAAATCTTTTATATGGTCAACATGTACAATTCCTTCCTCAAAAACATATGAGCCTGAATCTGATTTTACCATTTTAATACATTTGGTAAAACTCTTGCCTTTTCCTGTCTGTAACGACGCAACAACCTTCTTTGCCATTTCTTAAATATTTTATTATTTAATTTCTCTGTGAAGAGTGTATTTCTTTAGAATAGGATTGTATTTTCTCAATTCCATCCTCTCAGGAGTGTTTTTCCTGTTTTTTGTACTTATGTAACGTGAGGTTCCTGGACGACCGCTTTCTTTGTGCTCAGTACATTCCAGAATAACCTGTATACGGTTACCTTTACTTTTCTTTGCCATTTAAACCTTGTTTTTGGTATTAATAACTTACAAGAAATCCTTTTTCCTTGGCATCACTTAATGCAAGTCCCAGACCTTTCTTGTTAATAATTCGCATACCCTTAGCGGATACTTTAAGTCTTACCCATCTTTCTTCTTCGGTAAGATAAAACTTCTTATCGAATAAGTTCGGATAAAACTTTCTTCTTGTTCTTTTTTTGGAATGGGAAACATTGTTTCCTGTAATCATTTTCTTTCCAGTAATCTGACAAACTCGTGACATCTCTTTCGAATTTCTAGGGTTTTTTCAAACAGGCCACAAAGTACGGTATTTTCTTTTTAATAATCAAAATTATATTTAAAAAAAATACTAATCTTTTCGTGTCCAATTATTGAATATCTAAAATCATCTTTCTCAGCATATTAAGCGAGAAAAGACTTGCTTTTTCAACATTTCTTCCCCTATGTTCCCCAAAAAGAAACTGTTTTGATATAGTTTTTTTTGTTGAAGAAACGGAAATCCATGTCGTTCCAACTGGTTTTTCAATACTTCCACCTTCAGGTCCTGCTATTCCTGAGGTTGCAATCGAATAGTCAACATTAAAAAGCTTTCGTATTCCAATTGCCATTTCTTCCACAACTTGCTTACTTACAGCGCCATACTGTTCAATTTTTGACGCATCAACCTTCAGTGTTTCAATCTTAATTGAATTTGAGTAAGCAATAACTCCTCCTTTAAAATAAGCGGAACTTCCAGGAAATGAAGTTATTAACTGTGATATGGCTCCTCCTGTGCAACTTTCAGCACATGCGAGGCTTAACGAACGCTCTTTTAATATACTTCCAATGACTTGCTCAAGGGGAATATCCTCAAGTGAAAAAACGTCTTTCTCAATGATATTTAATAACTTATGTATTTCGACTTCAAGTATTTCTTTAAGTGAATCAGATGAACTCCCAATTGCGGTCAATCGCAATCTTACAAGACTAGGGCTTGGTAAATACGCCAGTTTAATAAAATCTGGCAGGGCTGTTTCCCAATCCTTTATCCTATCCGATAATACCGATTCGGGAACTCCTTGTGTCATGATTGTCCTGTGAACAATAGTATTACCGGTAATCTTTTTCCTGAGTTCAGGAAGGAGTGATTCATTGTATATATCCTTTAATTCATAAGGTACACCTGGTAGGGAAACGAAAATAGATCCATTTCTTTCAAACCACATGCCAGAAGCTGTTCCAGAGGGATTTTTTAATTTCTTACATTTTGCAGGCAACATGGCCTGTTGTCTGTTTACCTCAGAAACCATAATCCCTCTTTGCTTAAATAGACTTTCAATGTGCAAAAGAACTTCTTCATCTGATTTTAACTCTGATTCAAAATAACTCGCAAGTGTCATTTTAGTAATATCATCCTTTGTAGGTCCTAATCCTCCGGAGATAATAATCAGATCCTTATTACCTTCATATTTCGTCAATGCTTCGATAATATGATTAGAATCATCTGAAATTGAGATGATTTCATCAACTTTTATCCCAAGTAAATTAAGTTTATCAGCTAACCAGGCTGAATTGGTATCCACTATCTGTCCGATAAGGATTTCATCACCAATGGTTATTATTGTTGCGTTCATTGGAATTAATTATAAGCTTATAAAAGTAATAATACTATTTCCAGAAGTGGTAATTGCCATCATTAAGGCATAATTTTGAATATTAAAACAAAAAAGACAGGCAAAAACCTGTCTTCTTTCGAGCGGGAAACGGGGGTCGAACCCGCGACCCTCAGCTTGGGAAGCTGATGCTCTACCACTGAGCTACTCCCGCTAAAAGCATGGCAAATTTAATACTTTTATGTAGTAAACCAAATTTGAAATTCAGATTATTATTCCTTGGATGCAGGAATAAATTTTAGCGATACAGAATTAACACAATGACGTATGTTTTTTTGCGTAAGCCTCTCACCTTCAAAAACATGACCCAAATGTCCCCCGCAATTTCTACAAAGTATTTCAGTTCTTTTGCCATCAGCATCCAGTTTTCTTAAAACCGCACCTTGAATTTCATCTTCAAAACTTGGCCAGCCACAATGTGAATCAAATTTATCTTCAGATCTGTAAAGCAATGCATTACATTGACGACAAGCATAATACCCTTTTGCTTTATTCTCCGTGTAAATGCCTGTCCATGGTCTCTCTGTGCCTTTTTCGAGTATAACTTGTTTTTCAAAAGTATCTAACTCATTATATGGCTTGTCTTTACCGTTTTTCACATCCATGTTCACTTGTTGTTTTAAATGAATTGTATCTGTTGGTGATTGCTGCCCGCATGCACTAAAGGTCGAGAAAAACAAGAAAGCAAAGCAATAAATGATGCATTTTTCTCTCAAATCAAATAAGGAATTAAGCTTTTTCATTAACATCGGATTTGCAAATTTCATACCAGGTTGTATAATCTAGTTTAGTTTTTCTCTCAAACTAATTAAAGTGTCAACAACGGACGGGTCTGCCAATGTTGTAATGTCCCCAAAATCTTCCATTTGAGAAGAAGCAATTTTCCTTAGTATTCTTCGCATAATCTTCCCAGACCTCGTTTTAGGAAGAGCAGGTGCGATGAGAATTTGATCTGGTGTTGCAAACGCGCCAATATGCCGTCTCACTTCATTTCTTAGTTCACCAGCAAGTTCCTCATCAGGCTCATAACCATCTTTTAGTATAACAAATGCAAAAATGCCTTCGCCTTTAACTTCATGCGGGAAACCAACAACTGCGGCTTCTGAACAGAATGGATGGGATACAAGCGCACTTTCAATTTCTGCGGAACCAATTCTATGTCCTGATACATTAAGCACGTCATCGACACGGCCTGTAAGCCAGTAATAGCCATCTTTATCTCTCGTGGCCCCGTCACCCGTCAGGTAATATCCTTTAAACTGCTTAAGGTAAGTTTCGTAAAACCTCATATGATCTCCCTGAATGGTTCTCGCCATACTTGGCCATGGATTTTTTATTGCCAGAAGACCTGATGCCTCAATTGATGTCACCTCATTACCTTCAGTATCAAGAATTACGGGTTCAATACCGAAAAATGGTAAACTAGCAGAGCCTGGTTTTGTTGGAATTGCCCCAGGCAGAGGGGAAATTAATATACCTCCGGTTTCGGTTTGCCACCAGGTATCAACAATTGAACACCTGCCTTCACCAACTACATTAAAGTACCATCTCCATGTATCAGGATTAATTGGTTCCCCAACGGATCCAAGAATCCTTAAACTTGATCTATCATATTTAGTTACGAAAGAATCTCCCTCGCGCTGAATGGCTCTTAGAGCGGTTGGAGCAGTGTAAAACTGATTAATTTTCAATCGCTCTACCATTTCCCAATATCTTCCAGCATCTGGATAGTTTGGAATACTTTCAAAAAGCACAGTAGTTCCACCATTTAACAAGGGACCATATACCACATAGGTATGACCTGTAATCCAGCCAATATCAGCCACGCACGCATAAACCTCTTTTTCCTTATAATCAAAAACATATTTATGCGTCATAGCGGCAAAAAGTAAATAACCTGCTGTTGTGTGCGACACACCCTTTGGCTTTCCTGTACTGCCTGATGTATAAAGAAGAAATAAAGTGTCTTCTGCATCCATGTGTTCTATCGGACAATATGGCTTCTCCCCTTCCATTGCTTCATTTAACCAAATATCTCTGGGGGGATAAAAGGGGACTTTTGCACCAGTACGTTTTGCAACCAGCACATGTTCAACACTCGGACAAGCCATTACAGCTTCATCAACCATTCGTTTTAATGGAATGATCTTCCTACCTCTTATGCCTTCATCAGCGGTAATTACAGCCTTACATTTAGCATCGTTTATTCTGTCTCTCAATGATTCTGCACTGAAACCTGCAAAAACCACCGAGTGAACAGCCCCAATCCTTGCACATGCGAGCATAGCGTAAACTGCCTCTGGAATCATAGGCATGTAAATTGCAACCCGATCCCTCTTTTGTATACCATTATGGCGTAGCACATTAGCTAATCTAGATACATTCCTTTGAAGTTCCCTGTAGGTAATCCGTTGTTCATTTCCTGGCTCATCAGCCTCCCAAATAATTGCCGTTTGATCCCCTTTATCTTTAACATGCCTGTCTACGCAGTTTTCACAGGCATTCAGCTTGCCACCAAGAAACCAGGAAACTAAACCTTCATTAAAATCACAGTCACTAACTAATTGAAATTCGTGCTGCCATCTAAGAAATTCATGGGCTTGCTTTTCCCAAAACACCGAATTATTGCGGATGCTTTCCTCGTAAATCTGCTTATATTGCTCAAATGATGATACATGCGCGTCTTTAAAAAGTGCTTTATTCGGCATGTAAACTTCAGGGGAATTTTCTGCCATTGAAATGTAGTTTTAGATTAATAAATTAATCAAAATCAAACATATAACAAATCATGCAAACTTTTGTTTTGCCAAGAAATAATACACAAATGAATTCACATCTGAGAATTTATTTATTTGCGGTATTTATTTATCAGGATAAATCATTTATAATTAAATAGATAGCCGTGTAAGGAAATAAAAATAAAAGATTTGCAACAAAGTTATCTGTTCAGATTTTTAATTCTTTGCAGTAAGGTTGGATGTGAATAGTGAAAAAATACATATATGGGATGAGGGGTCAAATTACTCAGGTTTTTACCCGAAAGTTTTTTTAATGCGGTAATTAAGGCTTTGTAATCGGCGTTTTTTGCGGCATAGTCATCAGCTTCATACTCATGTTTTCGACTTAGAATACTTGAAAATGTTCCTGTTAAAAGTGAAATCGGGCTATACAAAATTCCAAAAGCAATAAGGGAAATATGGAAATTTGGCTCTGAAACATTTAATGCGGTTGAAAGTGAAGGGTTGTTTACTAATAATGAAAAAAGAAAAAGCATAAAGCCTGTTTGAAGTAATCCGATAATTGTTCCTTTCAGACTATGCTTCTTTTTATAATGTCCGATTTCATGTGCGAGAACAGCAATGATCTCCTCAATCGAAAGATCATTAATGAGCGTATCGTACAAAACAATCCGCTTTTTTGAACCAAGACCAGTAAAATAAGCATTTGCTTTTGTAGATCTTTTCGAACCATCTATTACATAAACATTATCAAGATTAAATCCGGTTTTCGCTGACATTTTTTGTATTTCGGATTTCAATTCCCCTTCTTCAAGAAGTGTTTGTTTATTAAATAGTGGGACAATTAGCTGGGAGTAAAACATAGTCATTAATACTGTAAATATGGCAACTGCAACCCATGCAAACAGCCAGAAGTATTTCCCTGAAAGTTGATAAAACCAGATGATTAAGGCAAGTATTCCCCCTCCAAGTATAGCACCTAACAACCACCCTTTTAACTTATCCAATACGAATGTTTTTGAACTTGTTTTGTTAAAACCGAATTTCTCCTCTATTACAAAGGTTTCATAAATAGAAAATGGAGTAGTGAGAATGTCTGATGCAAACATCAGAAGACCGAAAAAAATAAGGGCTGTAAGTATGTAATTAGTGGAAAATGAAAATGCCAGATTATTTACCCATCCAAATCCACCCAAAACAAGCATAAATAAAGTGAGAATAAGACTAAATGTACTGGTAATCAATGAAAAACGGGTATTTACACTTTTATAGTGCTGGGATTTTTTGTAACTTTCCGGATCAAATACATCTACGAGTTCATTAGGCAATACAGGCAAAATGTGCTTTAGATTCAAATAATCAAGTACTTTCTCAAAAAGGAAACTAAGTAAAACAATACCTAAAATAATAAAAAATATGGAGTTATACATTATTCTATACTTATTTATTTTGCATTGATTGAATATCTATGATTTTCCTAGTTTCTAAGCGGGTTTCAAGTTTTTTCTGGTAATAGACAACCTCCTCTAGCTGTATAATTTTATAAGCTTCTTTAAGCCAAGAATTTGCTTCTTCTAATTTATCTTCAGATTCAGAAAGTACTGCAAGGTTATATCGTGCTTTAAATGCCTGTCGCTTTTTCTTGTTGTCCTTTAATGCAATTAATTGTTCTCTTTCAAGGGATACGTCTTCTCCGTTAATCGATATTAAAAAATATTGACGTGAAAGTTCTGTCCAATATGTACTAATCCGCTTTGCATAAAGGTCTCCGGCAAAATAAAACGCCTCTCTGACAGCATCAGTAAGTTCCGGCAATGGCTCAGTTGTTTCAATATTTTCGTACCAGTACAAAGTATCAGTATCAATATATTGATCAAGTATTTCGCCAGTTTTATTGTAAATTCTCCAAACAAGCCGTCGGGATACTTCCAGATTGGACTGCCAGGATCCATAAGATAAAATGTTTTTTTGCGCAACCCGGTTAAAATCAAAGTATTCAAGTGCAACAATAAAGCTACCGTCATATGTATTACAAAGAAAATCAATACCTTTTGCTGATATAGGATTGAGAAAATTACTGGTATCCCTTGTCCTTATTTCCTGATAATCTGCTTCTTGTATGTAAAAGTTTGTTGACTCATTTAAGACGGAAAACAAACCATTAAAGATGTGTGTAATTATTATTGTGTCATAAATTAATTGCTCCTTTGGCGTAAACTTAGTAATCAAGTTTGTTTTTGTTTGATTTACCTCAGGCAGATACGAAGCATTTAAAATTACTATTTTACCTGTATCGGGAAATGTAAAAGTTGCTGGGTTTATTGTATCGATGTTTAACCAGTTAGTTGGCGCACATGAAACCGATATCAAAACCATTAGAATTAGGAGAATTCTCATAATTATAAAAAAATAAGCAGGATTTTCGGTATGAAATTAATAAAAAATCAATTCCAATCACCGTAAAGCCTGCTTACACATTAGTAAAAAAGTTATTGATTTATGTATTCATGCCTCCACAAACGTTAATTACCTGTCCACTAACATATTCTGACAGATCAGAACCCAGAAAAATACAAACTTTAGCAACATCTTCCGGGGTGCCACCTCTCCTTAAAGGAATACCTTTTATCCATTCTTCCCTTACCTCGTCAGAAAGTTTTGCTGTCATATCAGTGATAATAAACCCAGGAGCAATGGCATTACACCTGATACCTCTGGATCCTAATTCTTTTGCAATAGATTTTGTAAATCCAATAATTCCTGCTTTTGATGCTGAATAGTTTGATTGTCCTGCATTTCCTGAAACTCCAACAACAGAGCTCATGTTAACAATTGATCCTGATCTTTGTTTTAACATTGTTTTCTGAACAGCTTTTGTAAAGTTGAAAACTGATTTTAGGTTGACCTTTATTACCAAATCCCAGGTTTCCTCATCCATTCTCATTAACAAAGTGTCTCTTGTAATTCCAGCATTATTAATCAGAATATCAACCTTTCCGAAATCTTTCACGATCTGCTCAACAACTTCATCTGTTTGTGAGTAATTACTCGCATCAGAAGCATATCCTTTACATTTCACACCAAGAGCAGTCAATTCGCTCTCAAGAGATTGCATGTTTTCATCAATCTTCAGATCGGTAAAAGCAACATCGGCGCCTTCTATCGCGAAGCTATAGGCTATTTGTCTTCCAATTCCTCTTGCAGCTCCAGTAATAATTGCAGTCTTACCTTTTAAGTTTTCCATATATACCTTTTTTTAAAAATTTCAGACAAAGAAAAGGAGTTTATTTGTTATAAACAAAACTGTTTAAACATTTAAATATCAACTATTTATATTCAAGCAATCTTTCTATTTTGTTGTTATTTGATTAGTTCTGCTATAGTTTTACCTAGATCTGCCGGGGATTCAACCACACTAATCCCGCATTCACGCATTATCGCCATTTTTGCAGCTGCGGTATCGGCTTTTCCACCAATAATAGCGCCAGCATGACCCATTCGCCTTCCTTTCGGTGCTGTCTGTCCAGCAATGAACCCAACAACGGGCTTGGTACCGTTCTTTTGAATCCAGTAAGCAGCATCTGTTTCCATACTTCCTCCTATCTCCCCTATCATGATAATACCCTTTGTGTCAGCATCTTCCATAAACAGTTTAATGGCATCCAGTGTAGTTGTTCCAACAATTGGATCTCCTCCGATGCCAATGCAGGTTGACTGTCCAAGTCCTGCTTTGGTGACCTGATCCACAGCTTCATATGTTAAAGTTCCACTTCGGGAAACGATGCCAATATTCCCCTTTTTATGAATAAATCCAGGCATAATTCCAACTTTTGCTTCGCCAGGAGTAATAATACCTGGGCAATTTGGCCCGATAAGGCGGGATTTTTTATCAGTCAGGTATTCCTTAACTTTTACCATGTCAGAAACAGGAATTCCCTCAGTAATGCAGATTATTAACTTAATACCAGCATTGGCAGCTTCCATAATTGCATCTGCAGCAAAGGCTGGAGGCACAAAAATAACTGAAGTGTCAGCTCCTGCTTTTAGAACCGCTTCTTCAACAGTATTAAAAACTGGTCTGCCTATATGCTCCTGTCCTCCTTTTCCAGGGGTAACTCCACCAACTACATTTGTTCCGTATTCAATCATCTGCTGTGCATGAAATGTACCTTCTGTACCTGTAAATCCCTGCACAATGACTTTTGATTCTTTATTAAGTAAAACGCTCATGAAATAATTTTTAAATAAAATTATTAGTACTTTTCCTGAATAAATCAGATGTGCAAACATAAGAATTTCCCCTTTATAATGGTAAATTCATCTATTTAAATATATCTTGGTTCTTTAGGGTATTATTTCAATAGTTTTAAATAATTAATTATGAGATATTTACATTTTTTAAGACTGTTCTTAGTTATTATTCTGACAACTTCTATAGGTATGGTAAATGCTCAGGATATACAAATCTGTAAAGTTCTGAGTCCTGAATTATCCGGTGAATACACTGGAGGATGCAAAAAAGGACTAGCTGATGGGATTGGCAAAGCCATTGGAACAGATAGTTATTCAGGTTCTTTTAAGAAGGGATTTCCAAATGGTAAAGGAACATATAATTATGCATCCGGAGCAATTTACGAAGGGATGTTTGTAAATGGAAAACGTAATGGTCAAGGTAAATTAACTTATATGAATGAAGAGAAAAAGGTTACACAGGATGGAATCTGGAAGGAAGACAATTATATTGGAGTAAAACCCGAACCTGCCTATGAAATCATAAGGAAAGAAAACATTTTGAGGTATTCATTTGTAAAAACTAGTGACCCCCGAAATATGGTAATGATAAAGCTTATAAGAAACGGAATCGCTATATATCCTGATAATTTATTACTCAGCAGTTCAGGTGGATCTGTTATTCAGCAAAGATCTTTTACTGGCTTTGAGCAGTTGCAATATCCATTTTCAGGAAACATCAAATACAGCCTGCTTACTCCTTTTAATAATTCCTATGTGGATTATGAACTTGATTTTTTAATTAGGGAAGCAGGTAGTTGGGAAATAACATTAAGTCATTAATTATTGTCGTTTTATGATTTTTGAAACTACAATCTGTGCGTCAGCTACTTCTGGTTTGGGCGCAATAAATATTTTAAGACTTTCAGGTCCTGACTCATTTTCTATTGTTGATCGCATCTTCAAATCACGGAGTAAAAAGCTTCTTTCTGAAATGAAGGGTAATACCATTCAATTCGGTGAAATTGTAAGTGATATAGAAGTTATTGATGAAGTGCTGATTTCAGTTTTCAAAAACCCTCATTCCTATACTGGGGAAGATAGTCTTGAGATATCTTGCCATGCTTCCCCCTATATCCAGAAGCGGATTTTGGAATTATTGGTGTTAAATGGAGCTAAACTTGCAGGTCCGGGAGAATTTACCCAACGCGCATTTCTAAATGGTAAGATGGATCTCGCACAAGCTGAGGCTGTTGCGGACTTAATTGCATCGGAAAACCGTTCATCACATCGTATCGCAATAAATCAGATGAGAGGTGGATTCTCCAAAGAACTTTCTGATCTTCGGAAAGAGCTTCTTCATTTCACGTCAATGATTGAGCTTGAACTCGATTTTAGTGAAGAAGATGTTGAATTTGCAAATCGAAAGGAGCTTAATTTATTGGTTGTTAATATGATGAGAAAAGTTGAAGGCTTAATTGGATCCTTTAGAAACGGTAATGTAATAAAAAATGGTGTGCCAGTGGCAATTATTGGTAAACCAAATGTAGGTAAATCTAGTCTGTTGAATCGCTTACTTAAGGATGATAAGGCAATTGTTTCTGAAATTGCAGGTACAACACGCGATTCAATTGAAGATACGGTACAGATTGAGGATATTGTTTTTCGCTTTATTGATACAGCCGGCATCAGAGAAACCGCCGATATAATTGAGAATCTTGGGATTTCCAGAACCTATCAAAAAATTCAGCAATCATCAATTATTTTGCTAATGACTGACGCCCGGGAGGAAATTGCCACTATTGTTGAATCCTTTCTCGAAATAAGAAAACAAGTTGAAAATCAGGGCAAGCAACTAATTCTTGTCATAAATAAAACTGACATGATACCATTGAGTATTTTGGTAAAAATATCAGAGTTTTTAGTCCTTGAAAAAAATGAACATATCATTGAAATATCGGTCAGGAAAGATATAAATATAGACCTTCTAGAAAAAATATTATTGACGGCATCATTTATAGGAAAACTCGATAATGATGCAGCTATTATCTCAAATATTCGTCATTTTGAAGCGTTAAACCATGCATTGGAAAATCTTAATCGAGTTAAAGAAGGAATTTCAATTAATATTCCGTCCGATTTACTGGCGCAAGATTTAAGACAGGCAATACACTATATTGGTGAAATAACTGGTGAAATAACTACAGATGAAGTTTTAGGTAATATCTTTAAGAATTTCTGTATCGGAAAGTAACTGATTAATAATAGTATGAATATATCTTCCTGGATATAAGTTTCTTACTCTCATCAAAAGTGAGCCTTTCTGTTTTTACACCATTAACATACTTGTATTCACTCGTTTTCTTAATCTTCCCAGTTGGAAAAAGCTCACTTTCCTTAATTTTATTATTGTTTTGATCGTATTCATAAACGTAGTGCTTGTCAAGCTTACCATCTTTATATTGAATTTCATCTACCACATTTCCTTTATTATCATACTTCTCCTCTGATTCAATTTCTGTCGTTTTAACACCTTTAACCATCTTTTCCTCATGAACCGTCTTACTTTTTGGAATAGTACCTGTTGAACTATTCTGACCGAATGCTGAAGAAATAGTAAACACAAAAACTGAAATGGCAGTTATGCTGAAAAAATAAAACTTGTTTTTCATTGGATTAAATTATTTTGTAAGAGAATTTCTGCTGTTATAAGTGGGTGTACCCCATGAAAATGCTCCTGTCCCATCTGGAATTCTGGCAAAAGAAAGTTGCAAAAGCTGAGGATCATAGCTTACTCTGTCAATTAGCTCCAAATCTGGTGATAAAAGGAGAATTGTCTCCCCTGCTGTAGATAACTTAAAATTAGTATGTAATCCCGACTGAAGAGTGTCAACGTCGGCCCAAACACAAAGAAATGAATCTGCCAGAATTATTGTTCCTTCAGGAAATTTCCACTTTGTGAGATTTACTTTACTGTCTGTTAGAAAATATCCCGATAAGTCAAAATCTTTGGCAGCTAAATTATATATTTCAATCCAGTCGTCAAATTCCCCAGTAATTGGATCAGCAACTACATTGGCATTAAATGGCATAACTTCGTTAATAACAATACCAAGCTCTTCTTTAGGAACAACCTCATTCTTACACGAAACCATTATGAAAACGAGGCATAAATTACAAAATACTAATACTAACTTATTCATTTCAAATCAATTAAAAATTGTAGAAATATTGAAAAATGGATGCGGCAAAAAGTGCTTATTGAATAGCAAATTTGCCTCTGGCAATATTTTATATACTTACTTTCACAGGAAGCGAAATTAATAAAGTTTATGAATAATGCCTAATATTGTTGACCATAATGGTTTAAAATAACTTAGTGGTTTGATTTAGTTTACGAATAAGTATTGAACGCTGTATTTTTTGGATTATCACATGAACGAAATGATTATATGTCCCTTTTGTAAAAAAGAATTTGCTGCCAGATATGCTAAATCGTGCGGAAACTGCTTTGCCTGCACAGGTTGCGAAATATACGAATGTCCATATTGCCTTAAGGAGATCGTTATTAGACCATTGAAAATGAACCAAGGCAAATAATATAATCAAGTTGTTTATGGGCGTTTACGATCCGTTTTAATTGCAGCATTTTTTGTAAATTTGAAGACATTTCAAAACTGTTTCAGCCAACATGACTATAGAAGAATTGCATAACAGAGATTTTGAAAAAGAAGTCAGGTTTTCATTTACACGAAGCAGTGGACCGGGTGGCCAAAACGTAAATAAAGTTAATTCGCGGGTTGAACTCAGGTTTAGTATTATAGATTCAGATAGACTAAGTCTTGAGGAAAAGAACGTATTGTTTGAGAAGTTGATAAATAAAGTTACGATCAGTGGAGAATTAATCCTCGTTTCCCAAGCTGAACGATCACAATTGGGAAATAGGGAAATCGTTTTATCGAAATTTTATGAGCTTCTTGCTAAAACCCTTACGCCGGCAAAAAAGCGACGACCAACAAAACCTACGCGTGTTTCAAAAGAAAAACGTCTTAACAGTAAAAGAATAAACTCTGAAAAGAAACATATAAGGCGTAATACAGATTTATAAAAACTGAAAATACTATGCTGAGCAAGGAGGATGTCAAGGAAATGCGATTGCAATTCTGGATGGAATTTGAGGGTTATTCTGCTTTGAAAAAGAAAAGACTCCGAAAGCCATCAAAATGGATAATGAACGATACTGGCATCAAGCAACTTAAGCTGAAGTTCGATTTCGACGATTGCAGAGCTCTTGTTGGCATAGATGTGGAAACCCGTAATTTGGATAAGAGAATCGAAGTATTTGGTAAGCTTGAAGATATTAAACCTAAATTGGAAAAAGCGCTTGGGCAATCCCTCCTCTGGGAACTTGAGCACATCCTTCCTACTGGAAAATCTATAAGTAGGGCTTATATGGTTTTATCAGAAAAGAGTATTTACAGCAAGGAAGACTGGCCTGAAGTAATGGATTTCTTTTATAAAAACATGATTATCATCGAAAAGGTTTTTGAAAAGAATAAAGAATATCTTAAAGCTAGTGAGAACATAGAATAAGCAATAATTATTAACCTCTAAATCGAGTGTCTTTCCAATGTATGCCATTCTGGATATTGAAACCACAGGCGGGAGTCCTAAAGATTGTAAAATCACTGAAATTGCCATTTATATTCATGATGGAAGTAAAATTACTGAAGAATATTCAACTCTGATTAATCCCGAAGTTAACATTCCCTATTTCATAACAAATCTCACTGGGATTAGTAATGAAATGGTTGAGCACTCGCCTCGTTTTTTTGAAGTTGCACGGAAAATAGTAGAATTAACAGAAGGTAAAATTGTTGTCGGACATAATGTAAGTTTCGATTATGGCTTTATTAAAAGTGAATTTAAACAGCTTGGCTACGATTTCGATCGTAAAACACTTTGTACTGTTAAGCTAAGTCGTAAATATATTCCGGGTTATCGCTCCTATTCTTTAGGAAAACTCTGTGATACTCTGGGGATTGGAATTACAGATCGACACCGTGCCTCTGGTGATGCATTGGCTACCGTAAAGCTTTTTGAGTTACTTATGCAAAAATCAGCCGAGACAGGTCAGGAATTGCCTTTAGGAAATCAGCATAACGGCAGAATGAGTAATCTAAATGAATTTCTGAAACCTGAAGATATTTATAAAATCCCTGAGGAATGCGGAGTATATTATTTTCATGATTCTGAAGGAAACCTGATTTACATAGGAAAAAGCAAAAACATAAGGAAAAGAGTTTTAGATCACATTGGAAATACAAACAGCAGGCGGGCGTCGGAAATGTGTCAGAAAATTGCGGGAATTTCATATGAACTAACTGGAAGTGAATTGATTGCTTTATTAAAAGAATCTCAGGAGATAAAGTCCATTAAACCATTTTATAACCGGGCACAAAGGATAAGTTCCTATCCTTATGGATTATATGATTCAAAAGATGAATATGGTTATATCTTACTGAGAATAAAAAAGATAGGACAAGAAAATCTTTCCCCTCTTACTTGTTTTGAAAATAAAGATGAGGCAATATTATATTTGTCAAACATGGTTCAAAAGTATTGGCTCTGTCAGAAATTAAGTGGCTTGTACGATACAGATGGTCCTTGTTTTCATTATGATATTAGACAATGTAATGGTGCCTGCATTCAGAAAGAACCTGCGGCAATTTATAATGAGAGAGTTGAAAAATTAATCTCTGGTTTTGGTTATTCTCAAGAAAATCAGCTTATTATAGACCGTGGCCGTTCAGCCACTGAACGATCTGTTGTTTGTATTGAAGACGGACTTTATAAAGGATTTGGCTTCCTTGAAATAACTGAGTGTTACCTGGCAATTAACGATTTGAAAGAGTGCATAAAGCCTGCATCAGATAACCGTGATATCAGACAGATTATTAATAACTGGATGAGGAGAAATAAAGTTGAGAAGGTAATTCGGTTTTAATGTCAACAATCGCTTTTAATATATTGATCCCTTAATGTCTGAACATGATTTCAGGGATTTATGGATGGGCAGGATTTTTAATAATTCCAGTTATTTCCAAATTCCGTTAATCCCTTAATCTTAATAATCGTGTTCAGACGTTTATGGATAGACAGGATTACGATGATTCCTGGCATCATACCGGTATTCATCCGATCCGACATATTCAAGCCATTCAAGCATCAATCTTGTGACTGACTGCTGTAATGTCCGGTGTTCAACTTTAAGTTCTCCAATGAACGCATCCGAGGTATGGGAGCAATTATTAACCAGGTGAGCAAGTTTATGCGCTGCATCCTTTCCGCTCTGTTCCCTTATCTCCTGCCATGTTGGCTTGTACTTCAATTCTTCCATTTCTTCAAAGATCATTAGCCTGGGGAATCGCAAATCATTGAAAAGGTGTCAGGTGGATGCCAGTAGAAAAATACTTTCTCTTTCGCTGGAGACAAGCACATATCTGCAAAAGAGCTTTATCTTCAATCCCCATTTTTGAATTTGTTCTATTAAATACAAGGGTGTATGTGGCGTTTTTCATTGATCTAAAAAATATATTAAATTTTCAGGTTTGTGCTACTTTTCTTTGAACCTAATTTGAAGTAGCACATTTGTAACAAAAAAAAACAATATGAACACAATCCAAAAGGCTTATCTATTTGAGCGTTTCAGAGTATATTTTTACGGAACCATGAATTTGCATACTACTTAGAGGGATAATCTTCTGAAACTGTTATTATGAAACGATTTGAAACAAAAAAACCGAACATGTTAGTGTTCGGTTGTGATCCAGCTGGGATTATTCGTCCGCTGAAGCGGACTCATGAGCTCGTCACTTCGTTCCTCGGTTCGAACCCGGGTTCTCATCCCTCCTTGGTAAAATTGAAAAAAGCAGTAAATCCGGAGATTACTGCTTTGAAGGTGATCCAGCTGGGATTATTCGTCCGCTGAGGCGGACTCATGAGCTCGTCACTTCGTTCCTCGGTTCGAACCCGGGTTCTCATCCCTCCTTGGTAAAAATAAAAAAGCAGTAAATCCGGAGATTACTGCTTTGTAGGTGATCCAGCTGGGATTCGAACCCAGGACCCCATCCTTAAAAGGGATGTGCTCTACCAGCTGAGCTACTGAATCGGTGATTGTTTTTCTTAACGGGTTGCAAAGATAAAGAGTAATATAAGAAAAGCAATATGTTTGCTTAAAAAAAACAATAAAAAAAAGGTGTCTTTGATTAATTATTTAATTACCAATATTTTAATAATTTGTATCACAATTAAATGCTATGTCTGGAATGTATTAAACTGCCCAAAATCCTTTTAACAAACATGGGTCCTTCATAAATAAAGCCACTGTATACCTGTATAAGCACTGCTCCTGCTTCCATTTTTTCCATTGCATCCTGTGCAGACATAATACCTCCAACTCCTATTATCGGAAGTGAGTGATCTGTTTTCTCATAAATATAACGGATAACTTCATTTGAGCGGTTTTTCAATGGAGCACCAGATAAACCGCCACTTCCAATTGAATGGATAAGATCTGCCGGACTATTTAGATTGTCTCTTTTAACAGTCGTATTTGTGGCAACAACTCCATCAATTTTTAATTTCTGAATGATTGAAATTGCTTGATCAATTTGAATAAAATTTAAATCCGGAGATATTTTAAGTAAAACTGGCTTTTTAACCATTTTTAAAGCTCGTTTTTTAATTATTTCAGTCAGAATGGCTTCCATGACATCCTGATCCTGAAGCTTATCTATTTCGCCAGTATTTGGACAGGAAATATTAATTACAAAATAATCAACGTGATCATATAGTTTTTCAAAGCAGTAAACAAAGTCATCAACAGCGTTTTCGTTTGGTGTATTCGTATTTTTACCAATGTTTCCACCAATTATTAATCCGGGTTTACGATTTTTAAGCCTTTGCACTGCAGCATCAACTCCTTCATTGTTCAATCCCATTCTATTGATCAGGGCTTTGTCCTTTTTAAGGCGAAAGGATCTTGGTTTAGTATTTCCTGGCTGGGGAAGTGGAGTAATAGTGCCAATCTCAATGAAACCGAAACCAAAACAGCTAAATTCTTCAAAGAATCCTGCATTCTTATCAAAGCCTGCTGCTAGTCCAACGGGGTTTTTAAAATGAAGACCCATAAAGTCTGTTCCAAGTGATGGATGCTCCTGACAAAATAGCTTCCTCAAAAGCTTTGCTGCAAAAGGAATTCGGTATAGTAATTTAACAGTTCCTACAAGAAGTTCATGAATTTTCTCTGGAGAGATAAGGAACAAAAGAGGACGAAGAAATGCTTTGTACATGAAATTTTCCTACAAAGTTAATATTTTACCTCTTATGATTCAAATTTTGATTCGATAGTATTCACGTATTTGGGTGGTAATCAGAAAAGGTTTTATCAGTATAAAATATAAGAACTTTTTCAATTCGTTTTCCAGCAATTTTCGGCGTACCTCCGTGTATTTCAGTAAGTATCTCAGGGGAAATAATTGGGTTTTCAGCCGATTTAACCTCATTAGATTTGTCTATTTGGGATATTTCAGACTCAGCTTCATGAATATCAGTTTCTTTTTTAGTATTAATAACCGGATCAAACAGACTGGGCTGAACATGAATATCATTTTTATACATCAACCCTTTGCCACGCAGCAACCAGTCAGGATTTAAAGAAGGGAAACTATCAAGAATTTTGATGATAAAATCATAGCTTGGCTTGTTCCTTCCTGAGAGAATATGAGAAATACTCGAGCGCTGAACTCCGATACGCTCAGCAAAACGAGTTGGGTTTATACCCTCGGCCTGTAGTAATTGAACTAATCTGCTTTCCATTTTGTAAAGTCTAATGTTACAAATGTACAATTAATATAATTCACATGTGTAACTTATATGTTTACAAATGTGGCTTAATAGCGTGTTACAAATGTAACTTATCCGATTGAGCGCGAAATCCATTTGAAAAGTACTAAGTGCTTTTTATTAATCTAGAATATCATATACATAATCCTGGAGTTTTTCCTGCATTACCTCGCCGATACTATGAAGCGTTTCTAAATACTCATACTTCATTGATACTACCAATTGGTAATAGACTAGTTGAACTATTAATTAGAGCATTTATAAGCCTTAAATTGCCTGAATTCATAAGTTCTTGATATTCTTCCAGGCGATTCAGATAGTATTTACTGTTCATCGCATATTCACTGCTAATTTAAGCGAGGAACAGACGTAGTTATGGTATAAAACCATTCCACTTTAATATATATAGTTCAAATAAATAATGTAAATAACTGGTTAATAGTAGTATAAATTAATAAAACACGTGTTTTTATCTCATTTTCGTCTATAATTTGCTTTTTAACGGTATTTTTACTTTATATATTATTTGTAAAATACTGAATATTAGCTTTATAAAATGTACAAATAAATGAATAATCTAACTGTTTACAAATAACACTTTCTTTAAAGAATAACCATACCTCGACTTACACAAATGTGACTCTTCTGTTTCAAATACGTGGTTACAGTTGTTAATTTCGAGTAATAATTTACATATGTATGTATTGGTTTGGTGATATTAGAGTGTACATTTGTAAATAAGTGGTTAATGTAAATTGTAGGTGTAACAAAATCAAACAGCTTTCTCACTCATTAATCACCATAACATACCTCTACTCTTCCTAGGAATTGTATGACATTAATATCTTTAATGTTTGGTTACATAGAAAACAGTGAATTTGTTATAAATGACTGTTTGCAGGAAATCGCACTGTTAACACTAAAAGTCTTAATAATTAAGTGTTTACGCTGAAATGAAAGCTGTTTTATCGCTTAATTAAGCGTCTGAGAATAGGATAATTGAGCATTATCTTATTGTTAAGCCAGAATATTGAACTATTCCGAGGGAATTATTTAATTAAACTAGAGCGTCGAACAGTATCTCGACCGGATGAAAGGCATTGGCACCTGTTCCATCCTTAATCTGATGTCTGCAACTTGTTCCTGATGCTGCAAATATTGTTTCTTTACTCGCCTTTCTGATAGATGGAAAAAGAACTAGCTCTCCTACCTTAATGGATAAATCATAATGTTCCTTTTCATAACCAAATGATCCTGCCATTCCGCAACATCCTGATTTGATTTCTTCAACTTCATAGTTAACCGGAAATTTGAGCATCCCTATACTTGGAGTGGTTGAAGCAATAGATTTTTGCTGACAATGGCCGTGAAGTCTGATAATACGTTTTTCCTTTGTAAACATTGATGCGCTGATTTTACCGTTTTGCATCTCCTTATATAAGAATTCATCAATAAGAAACACATTTTTTGCCAACTCATTAGCTTCCTCCTGCATTTTCCCTCTTAGCAAATCTGGATATTCATCGCGGAAACTTAGTATTGCAGATGGTTCAATTCCAACCAATGGCGTTTCAGATGATATTATACTTTTATACAGAAGCACATTTTTAGCGGCAATTTTGCTAGCGGTACGAAGTAATCCCTTTGAAATAAATGTCCTCCCACTGTCTGTAAAGGAAAGAACTTTTACTCTATAATTCAATCGGTTAAGCAGTTTAATAGTCTTAATACCAATAGCCACGTCATTATAATTGGTAAATTCATCAATGAACAAAAAAAGCTCTGAGGAACCATCGGGCACAGTCTTATTCAAATTTTCTAGATTCTTTGCAACCCACGATAGCATTGTTTGTTCTGATAGCTTTGGAATGCTCCTTTCGGGTGCGAAACTCAATATTCTTTTTATTACACTCGATGAGAGTCTGTTTCCAGCAAAGAAATTGAACACCGAAGGAGCAATCATTCCTATCCTATTAATACTTGAAATATAGGCAATCATTCTGGTTCTCAGAGGAATACCGTTTGAATCATAATAGTGTTGCAAAAACTCTGCTTTGAATTTCGCCATGTCTACATTTGACGGGCATTCTGCTTTACAGGCTTTACATGAAAGACATTGGTCCAGAACTTCATAAATCTCATGATGGTTGAAAGGGTTATTCTTTTTTGAGTTTGTTATCATCTCCCGAAGGATATTAGCTCTTGCGCGGGTTGTTGATTTTTCATCCCTCGTAGCCATAAAACTAGGACACATTGTACCACCAATAACCTCTGTTTTTCGACAATCAGCTGAGCCATTACATTTCTCAACTGAACGCATGAACCCTCCGTCTTTACTGAAGTCGAAAATGGTTTCAACTTTGATTTCCTTTGCGCCTAGCGTATAACGGAGATTTGTATTCATTGCAGGGGTATCAACGATTTTTGACGCGTTGAAAACAGAGTTTGGATCCCAAGTCTTTTTAAGCTCTTTGAACCATGAATAAATCTCTGTTCCTACCATAATTGGTATAAACTCTCCACGTAGCCGGCCATCCCCATGTTCCCCGCTTAAGGAACCTCTATACTTTTTAACAAGTCGGGCCGATTTTTCTGCTAAAATCCTGAAGATTTTGACATCTTCAATGTCTTTTAAGTTCAAAATAGGTCGTAAGTGCAATTCTCCAACCGAAATATGAGCATGGTAAACACATTCGAGTTTATGGGATTTAAGTATTTCATCAAAATCCCTGATATATGCTTCCAGAACTTGCGGATTAACAGAAGTATCTTCGATTACCGAAACGGGTTTTGCATCGCCTGGCATATTTGAAAGTACGCCCAGTCCAGCTTTCCTTAGATCCCATACTTTCTTTATGTCATTGCCGGTAACAAAAGGAAAATGGAACCCAAGCCCAGCTGCGCGCATTTCCACTTCCATATCAACTGCAATAGATTTGATCTCATCCATGCTTTCTCTTGCAAATTCAATCATAAGAATGGCTCCCGGATCTCCTTGAACGAAAAACCGGTTTTTGCGTTGTTCAATATTTTCCCTGGTTAGCAGAAGTATTTTGTCATCCATAAGTTCTACGGCACCGGGTGAATATTTCAAAGCAATCAGATTTCCCCTTATTGCCTCCATAACCGTGTTAAAATGAACGCACACCAATGCTTTCTGTGCTGGAGGTACTGGAGTAAGCTTAAGTTTTGCTTCTGAAGTAAAAAAAAGTGTTCCTTCGGAACCCGTTAGCAATTTACAAAAGTTGAATTTCTTGTCACTGCTATTTCTAAATACTTGACAATCTGATAATTCATCAAGTGCAAATCCAGTATTTCTTCGTACAATTGACTTATCTGGAAATTCCTTATCAATTAGCTCAAGTTTTTTAGGATCTGAAAGAAGGTGTCTGATATGGTTGTATATTTTGCCTTCCAAACTGGGAAGCTTGCATTTAGCATCAAATCCATCTGAATCAATATCTCCAAAAACCACTCTACTTCCATCGCTTAGATAACCGGTGATTTCAAATGTATGCTCCCTGGTTGTGCCGTATATCAATGAATGTAAACCACTGCTATTATTTCCTAACATTCCCCCAATCACGCAACGGTTTGAAGTGGATGTTTCCGGAGCAAAAAACAATCCATAAGGTTTTAATGCTATATTCAATTCATCAAGTACAATTCCAGGTTCTACTCTGACCCATTTTTCTTCCGTATTAACCTCAAGAATATGATTCAGATAGCGGGAAATATCTACAACTATTCCGTTCCCAACAACCTGTCCAGCTAATGAAGTTCCAGCGCCCCTGGGTATAAGAGTGATATTGTTCTGATTAGCAAATAAAATCAGTTTCCGAATATCATTTTCTGATCGAGGAAGCACTACTGCTAAGGGCTTCTCACGGTATGTTGATGCATCGGTGGAATAAATATGAAGACTTGACGAATCTGTAAATAGTTCACCTTCAATTTCGGATTTTAAGGAGACTAATGCATTTTTTTTAAGCTCTTGAATATCAGTAGAATGCATGGAGTGTAAATTTTAGCTTATAAATGATATTGTTGCGCTAAAGATATCAAAACTAATTTTAATTAGAGATTTTTAATGAGTTGTACCAATTGATTACTATTTCAACTCAATAATTATGACATTGAAATTCGAAAATTGCAATATTTATAAGGATTTACGAGAGAATTCGCCTTATTTAAAGTGCAAAACAGATAAATAAATAGAAATAATAGAAATTTAACCGATATTCAAATCCTTTGGTAAATGAACAATATTACAATAATACAGCGTGTAATATCTTAATATTAACATTTTTAGGTAGTTAACAAGCGCTTATAAAAAGGATTGATAGACAGAATTTTCCAAAAAAGAATATCGATTACTCGCTTTTTTTCAATCTCTTTCTATCATTTTCATCCAGAAGAATTTTACGTAAACGAATCGATTTTGGTGTAATTTCCAAATATTCATCTCCATGTATATATTCCATTGCTTCTTCCAGAGAAAACCGGACAGGTGGGGTCAGATTTGCCTTATCATCAGTACCTGATGCACGGATATTCGTCAGTTTTTTAGTTTTTGTAACGTTAATTACCAGATCTTCCTGTCTGGTGTATTCACCGATTACTTGACCTGCGTATATTTCTTCTCCCGGGAAAATAAAAAACTTACCTCTATCCTGCAGTTTATCAAGAGAATAAGCAATAGCAGTTCCTGTTTCCATAGCGATGAGGACACCATTACGACGGTTCAGTATTTCGCCTTTCCATGGCTCATATGCCTTAAAACGATGTGCTATTACAGCCTCACCTTCAGTTGCTGTGAGGATAGGATTAGTAAGCCCGATAATCCCTCTAGCTGGAATATCAAAATTCAGAATAATGCGATCGTTTTTAGTTTCGATATTAACTATTTCTCCCTTTCTACGACTAACCACTTCGATTACCTTTCCCGAAAATGCTTCCTTAACCTGAACCGTAAGAGTTTCAATAGGCTCATTCTTTACTCCGTCAATTTCCTTTATAATAACCTTAGGTTGACCTAATTGAAACTCATATCCTTCTCTTCTCATAATTTCAACCAGAATAGATAAGTGCAAAATTCCCCTACCAAAAACGAGTAAACGTTCTGGAGAATCAGTTTCTTCCACTCTTAGTGCAAGGTTTTTTTCAATCTCCTTGAACAGGCGATCTCTTATGTGTCTCGATGTAAGAAAAATACCTTCTTTACCGTAAAAAGGTGAATTATTAATGGTGAAAAGCATGCTCATAGTAGGCTCATCAACATTAATTCTCTTTAAGCCTTCAGGATTTTCAAAATCAGCAATAGTATCACCGATTTCAAAATTATCTAGTCCAAGCACCGCACAAATTTCACCTGATTCTATTTCAGTTTTAACTTTTTCTTTTCCAAGCCCTTCAAAGCGATACAATTCTTTTACCACTGATTTTTGAATTCGACCATCACTTTTCATAACAGCAACAGTCATTCCGCCCTTAATTGAACCGCGGGTTATTCGGCCAACAGCGATACGGCCGAGATAAGTGGAATAATCCAAAGAGCTGATTTGAATCTGGAGAGTTCCAGGTTGTTTTTTTGGAGGCTTAATATAGGAGATTATGGTATCCAGCAAGTAGCTAATATCAGTGGTGGGCTTACGCCAGTCTTCAGCCATCCAACCTTCTTTAGATGATCCATAAACTGTAGGGAAATTAAGTTGTTCTTCTGTAGCATCCAAACTAAACATTAAGTCAAAAACCATTTCCTGAACGTCTTCCGGATTGCAATTTGGTTTATCAACCTTATTAATAACCACAATTGGTTTTAAATCTAATTCAAGAGCTTTTTGTAGCACAAATCGGGTTTGGGGCATAGGACCTTCAAAGGCATCTACTAAAAGCAAAACCCCATCAGCCATATTAAGCACCCTTTCCACTTCTCCCCCAAAATCCGAGTGTCCTGGAGTATCTATAATATTGATTTTAGTGTCCTTGTATCGGACTGAAACGTTTTTGGAAAGAATAGTAATTCCTCGTTCCCTTTCCAGATCATTCGAATCAAGAATTAAATCCTGAATTTCCTGATTATCACGGAACAGGTTAACCTGATGTAAAATTCTATCAACTAATGTGGTTTTTCCATGATCGACATGGGCAATAATTGCGATGTTTCTTATTTCGTACATTTCTTATAAATTCGGTCCCTAAAAGAATTCGCAAAGGTAATCTATTAAATGATGCAAAAGTTAAGTTTATATTAAACTTCTGCTTTTTTCAATTATTTAGATTTAAAGGAATCACGTTTAATAGGTTTTGTCATCATACTATTTTCGGTAAAAATTTGTGCTTTCAAAAATTTTATCAGCAGATTTTGCTATAAAGCCCGAGAATAATTTCCCTGTTGAATCTGAATGCCTTTCTGCAAATTCATAATAACAAGAAGGAATTTCATATATACCCTCACAAAACTGGATTTTCACAAGATCTGCAATTGTGCTTGACTGTCGGAGCAGCTCTTCTTTGGATCCTTTTATTTCTCCTCCAGTACTATTTAGAATAATACCGTTTGATTTTAGGAATTCATTTACAAGTTCTATAGAATTGTATTTTTTTAGTGCATTAATACTTATTGTAAAATGATTTGCCCTAAAGCCAAAAACATATACCCATGCAGCATATTCAGACTCTTTAAGAAGCTTTATATATGTATTATAGGAAGGTCTATCAATTAAAGCACCAGTAAAGATTAAGTCATCTGATTTTAATACATTTTGCGGGATTGAATTAATATACTTATTTATTACCTCTTTTATATCTTGGGAGAACTCATCAAGTATTAATTCAGAAATAAAGACTCTGGGTGCATTTGCATCATCTGCATGTTCAAAATGTCGCGCAATGAGATGTTTTTCTTTAAAAAAGTATTCCCCCTTTTCAACATATCCGTTTTGAATAAAAATTCGAGACAAAACATTAATATTTAATCGAGAGTCGTTAAAAGTTCTAAACGCAATGTGATCATTTTTAACTTGTTCGCCTTCATTTGCAAACAGATTGAAAATTTTCTCTATAGAGGGATTTTGGTTTTTGTAGTTGGTCCATAAACGGTCAAATACTTCATTATAATTCATAATTATTGATTTTTGTTTCTAATAATAAAAGAAAACGGAATAGTTTCCGGTAAAATAAAGTCAGCAATTCATTGTTATTCCTAATTAAAACAAACGAATTCAAGAATTGATCAAATGAACAAATTGTTTTACAACAGTTTTAAGACCAATATAAATTAGCTTACCTGATTATGAATGTAGATTTTTTTAACTAATTTTGGAATCAGTACATTATTAATATAAATAATTGATATTCAATGGATTTAATACAAATTATAAAGGAAAAAGCAAAACAACATCAGATGCGGATTGTTTTACCAGAAGGCGAAGAAGAAAGAACTCTTAAAGCTGCCGATATTATTATAAATGAGGCTCTTGCAAGGATTTATTTAATTGGAGATCCTGCAGTAATCTCTAAAAAAGCAAGTGAATTTGGATTAAAGAATATTAGCAAGGCTGTTATTGTAAATCCCAAAAATCACGAAAATAAAACTAAGTATATCAACCTTATGGTTGAACTTAGAAAGAGTAAAGGTCTCACACATGATGAAGCTTCCAGATTAATAGAAGATCCCCTTTATCTTGGAACACTTATGATTAAAGCCGGTGATGTAGATGGTGAAGTAGCAGGTGCAATAAATGCAACTGGAGACGTGCTAAGGCCTGCATTTCAATATGTAAAAACAATGCCGGGAATTTCAGTAGTTTCAGGTGCATTTATAATGATTCTTAAGGATAAAGAGTTTGGAAATGACGGTTTAATGGTTTTTGCAGATTGCGCTGTGCATCCTGATCCAACCGACAAAGAACTGGCTGAGATTGCTGTAGCCACAGGAAAAACTACACGAGCAATTGCTGGTTTTGAGCCAAAAATTGCAATGCTTAGTTTTTCAACTAAAGGAAGTGCTAAACACGCCATGGTTGATAAGGTAGTTAGTGCCACAAGAATTGCAAAGGAAATGGACCCTTCTTTAATGATAGATGGTGAACTTCAAGCCGATGCAGCAATTATTGAAGCTATTGGCAAAAGTAAAGCTCCGGGAAGCGAGATTGCAGGTAAAGCAAATGTCCTGGTTTTCCCAAATCTTGAATCAGGTAATATAGCATACAAACTTGTACAAAGGTTTGCACATGCTGAAGCTATTGGCCCTATTTTACAAGGCATGGCTGCTCCAATTAATGACTTATCAAGAGGATGTTCAGTAAGTGATATTGTAAATCTGGTTGCAATTACAGCAAATCAGGCAGCTGGAATGAAATAAACATTTTTAAGCATAATTATAAAATATATTGTAACATGTCTGAAACATTAGACGATTTTGCGTTAAGCAAACGAATTCAAAAAAAAGGTAGTATTCAGAAAGTTGGTATCATTGGGTGCGGAAGTATGGGGCAAGAAATTACCCGAACCGTTGCGCAACATGGAATGGATGCAGTTTTTATTGAAATCAGCGAAGAAAAAATAAAAGAAGTTTTTGCCCAAATCAATGAGCACCTTGATGAGGTAATTAATCAATGGGGACTAACAGTTGGCGAAAAACGTATTATTCTTTCACATATCAAAGGATCAATAGACTACAACGATATCAGAGATGCTGACCTGGTTGTTGAATCAATAAATTCTCAAAAACCAGGTACTAACATAGAAATGAGAAAGGATATTTTCAGAAAAATTGAAGAAGTTATTCCTGATGATGTTGTTATTACATCTAACAATTCCACCTTGATGATTTCTGAGATTGCCAGTGTTTTAAGGCATCCTGAAAGAGCCGTTGGTCTTCATTTTATATCACCAACCTCATCAATTAAAATTGTTGAAGTTATAAGAGGCATTGAAACAAACGATGCGAGCTTTGATTTTGTAATGAAATTCTCAAAAATGATTGAGAAACAGGCCATTATAATTAATGAATCTCCTGGTCACATAAGCAGCAGACTAATTGTTACTTTAATTAATGAATCATGCGAAATACTTATGGAGGGAGTCGGTACTGTTCAAAGTATTGATACGACCATGAAAATGGGCTATGGCCTTCTTTTCGGGCCTTTTGAAATGGCTGACAGAATTGGTCTTGACAATTTATTAAAATGGATGGATAATCTTTATGCTGAATTTGGATTGCAGAAATTCAAGGCAAGCCCTATTATTAAAAGGTTAGTCAGAGCGGGATACCATGGTTATAAAACTGGCAAAGGGTTTTATAAATATGAGCATGGTAAAATAATCAGTCAGGCAATCACTGCCACTGAGTTTAATTAATATCATTTACGTAAATACATTATAAAAAATGAAGATCATAGTATTAAACTGTGGAAGTTCATCAATAAAATATCAGTTATTTGACATGTCCACTGCAGATGTTCTTGCAAAAGGAGTGGCTGAAAAAATTGGATTACATGGTTCATTCATAAAACATGAACGAATGGATGGTTCCAAAGTAAAAATTGACGGTGAAATTCTGGATCACGAATCAGGTATTGAATATATCCTTGGAATATTAAAAAGTGAAAAATACGGTAGTATCAAAAGTTTCGATGAAATCGATGCTGTTGGCCATCGTGTTGTTCATGGAGCTGAATCTTTTAAGGGAAGTGAGTATATTACCGATGAAGTTATTAAAAAGATTGAAGAATGTATTGACCTTGCTCCTCTTCATAATCCGCCAAATCTCAAGGGGATTCTTGCTATGCAAAGTCTTTTGCCTGATGTACCTCAGGTTGGCGTTTTTGACACAGCATTTCACCAGACTATGCCCGCTGAGGCATATATGTATGCCATACCATATTCATTATATACAAAATACGGACTTAGAAGGTATGGCTTTCATGGATCAAGTCACAAATATGTTTCAGTTCGCGCAGCTGAAATTCTTGGTAAGGATATTAAGGATCTTAAGATGATAACCTGTCATTTAGGAAATGGTGCATCAGTAGCAGCAATAAAGGGTGGCAAATCAATTGACACGTCCATGGGCTTAACTCCTGTTGAAGGTTTAATAATGGGCACACGTACAGGAGATCTGGATGTTGGCGTTTTACTCTATATTATGCAAAAAGAAAATATTGATTATCTAAACGCAAATATCCTAGTTAATAAACATAGTGGGATGCTAGGAATCACAGGTGTTTCTTCTGATATGAGGGAGATTGAATCTGCAGCGGAAGCAAACAACGAAAGGGCAATTCTTGGTCTTCACATGTACCATTACAGGATTCGTAAGTATATTGGATCTTATGCCGCTGCTATGGGTGGCGTTGATGTAATTATTTTTACAGGTGGGATTGGGGAAAATGGGCCTGAATCGAGACTAGCAATTTGTAAGGACATGGAGTTTTTAGGCCTTGAGTTTGATGAAGAAGCAAACAAAGGTAAAAGAGGCAAAGAAGTTATACTTAGTAAACCCGGATCAAAAGTAATCGCAATGGTTGTTCCAACAAATGAAGAGCTAGTAATTGCAAGAGACACTGAAAGAATTGTGCTAAATAAGAAAAAAAAATAGTTGTTAAATGTCTTTAAAATCTCTCGAAGAACTTATTGTTCTTGCTAAAGAAAAACCAAAAAGAAGAATTGCCGTTGCATCTGCAGCCGATTTGCCAGTTTTAGAGGCAATAAAAAAAGCTTGCTATTTAAATCTTGTTGAGCCGTTTCTGATTGGAAATATGGAAGAGATAACTGTTTTAGCCGAATCTATTGGACTGAAACGAGACCATTATCAAATAATAGATGAAAAAGATCCAATAACTGCATGTAGTATTGCAGTGGCGTTAATTAAAGACGGAAAAGCTGACATTCTGATGAAAGGCATGGTACCTACGGCTCCCCTTCTGAAGGCAGTTTTGCACAAGGAAAAAGGACTAAGGAATCGAGATACATTAAGTCATTTTGCCCTTTTTCAAACATCATTTTATCACAAACTTATTGGGATAAGTGATGCAGCAATGAACATAAGTCCAAATCTTGATGAAAAAGTCTGTATAATTGAAAATGCAGTTTATGTAATGAATCAATTAGGGATAAAAAATCCAAAAGTTGCAATTCTTGCGCCTTTAGAGACAGTAAATGATAAAATATCTTCCAGTGTAGATGCTGCAACTCTCACCCGAATGAACAAAGAGAACCAGATATTGAATTGCCTTGTTTATGGGCCATTGGCTTTGGATAATGCAGTTTCAATTGTGGCTGCAAGGCATAAAGGTATTTTCTCAGATGTTGCCGGTGATGCTGATATTTTAATTACACCTGACCTAAATAGCGGAAATATTTTATACAAATCCATGACATTTTTATCAGATGGGATTGCAGCAGCAATAATTACTGGATCCACTGCTCCAATTGTATTAACTTCCCGGGCTGATAGTGAAATGAATAAGTTGTATTCAATTGCCTTAGCAGCAGCACTTTAAAATCCAAACCATGCCATTAAAACAAATACTTGCCATAAACCCTGGCTCAACGTCTACCAAAATTGCAGTCTATTCAAATGCTAAAGTCATTTTTCTTAAATCTATCGGACATAGTAATGAGCAACTTAAGCAATTTAAGCGGATAACAGATCAGTATGAATTCAGAAAAAATATTATTCTGGAGGAATTAAAACATGCTCACATAGAATTGGACAAAATCGAGGCTGTTGTTGGTCGCGGTGGACTTGTAAGGCCAATTAAATCAGGTATTTATATAATTAATGAAAGGATGAAAACTGACCTTAGGGAAGGAATTCTCGGACAGCACGCAAGTAATCTAGGAGGTTTAATTGCAGATGATATTGCAAAAAGTCTACCAAATGCAAAAGCTTACATTGCAGACCCGGTTGTTGTTGATGAATTGGAGCCGGTTGCTCGCATAGCTGGTCACCCGGATTTTAAAAGAGTCAGTATTTTTCATGCCTTAAATCAGAAAGCAACTGCAAGATCATATGCAAGGTTGCTGAATTCAAAATATGAAGAGCTTAATCTTATCATTGCCCATATGGGTGGAGGTATTTCTATTGGAGCGCATAGAAAAGGCCGTGTTATTGATGTAAATAACGCTCTGGATGGCGAGGGTCCCTTCTCCCCTGAGAGATCTGGTACTCTTCCCGCTGGACAATTAATAAAAAAGTGCTTTTCAGATGGTGCAAAAATTGAAGATGTAAAGAAAATTGTAAATGGCGAAGGCGGATTAATGGCTTATTTTGGCACAAACAGTGCATATCAGATTGAATTAATGGCTCTTGAGGGTGATGATCATGCTAGGCTAATACAAGATGCCATGTCTTATCAGGTTGCAAAGGATATTGGTGCAATGGCAACCGTTTTAAACGGTGAAGTTGACGCAATTATCCTCACAGGTGGTATTGCAAACAATCCTATGGTTGTAGAATATATTAAGAAAATGGTTACCTATATCGCCCCGGTAATTATTTATCCGGGAGAAGATGAGATGCATGCGCTCGCTATGAATGGTCTTATGGTACTTAAAGGAGATACTATTGCAAAAGAGTATTGCGAAGAAAACATGGTGGGCTAAATCCTACTTTTATTATTTCCTTGGCATCAAAACAACGTTAATAGTCTTCAAAACTACTTTTGGAAGTTATTGGGATTATTTTACCATTCATTTTTAAATGCCCTCTTTTCGCGAAATTTACAATAAATTCAGCCATTTCCTCTGGTGAAAAAGACGCTTTTGCACCCGGAAAAGCTTCATTAAACATATCAGTCTCTACGGCACCCAAAGCAAGGCAATTGAACGAAATATCCGAATTATTAAATTCAATAGCAAGACATTCAGTCAGCACTGCGATAGCGGCTTTCGATGCACTGTAATAAGATAATCCTGGAAATTTTGAACTCCCCTGAAAACCACCCATACTCCCGATGTTAATCACATGTGCCTTTTTGGATTTCTCTAGCGCAGGAATGAGCTGACGGATTATCCTTGCCGGATTAAAAAAGTTTACCATAAACATTCCTGCAATTTCTTCATCAGTAAGATCCATGAATTTTTTATTGAATAATGAGCCGGCGTTATTAATCAGAATATCAATAGTACCTGCTTGGTTAATAATTTTTGAAACCAGTCCATTTAGGTCTTTAGAATCATTAAAGTCAAAAGGGAATACAAATACTTCATTATCAGGGTACTTTGAAATACAAAGGCTTTTAACATCTTCCAGCCTTTTCTCATCCCTCGAAATCAAAAAAAGTTTATGACACTTTTCCTTACTGAAAGCCAAAGCTATTGCTTTACCAATCCCTTTTGAAGCACCTGTTATAAGTATATTCATCCGTATTAAATAAGTTTCCTATAAAAATATATCTTTATCACAAATATTCAGCATTCAAATTGCATTTTGAGGATATTATAAATTTATGAAAAAGCTATTTTTTCTATTACTCATTTCTTACCTGACTAATTTGTTTGTTTCCGCGCAGCAGGACCAACAGCAATATAAAGGTCAGTTTTATATTGCACCTGACTTTGGATTAATGTTGGGAAGCGTGAACCGTATTGAGATATCCCCCGCCTGTGGATACCATCTAACAGACAGATTTAGTTTAGCTGCAGGGTTCAAATATGAATTTTACAGTGAAACCAGATTATATAACAATATGTCAGCAATCAAGACTCATATTATAGGTCCAAGATTGTTTGCAAGATATACTGTTTTGAATAATCTGGATGATTTTCTCCCAATCGGCCTGAATGCATCATTATTTGCTCATACAGAATTTGAAGGAAGTAGTCTGGAAAGAAAGTATTTTATTAACACTTCTTTTCATGAATCCGGAAGATTCTGGTATAATACGATTCTCATTGGTGGTGGTTTTTCTCAAGTTGCATCCGATAGAGTGAACCTCAATATATTAGTACTATGGGACACTTATACAGGCAGTATAGCGCTTTACACTAATCCAATTATACGGTTTGGATTTCAGTTTTATATACGACCTAAAACAGAAGAATTAGAGTATTAAAAATGTTCGTTCTTATTTATAAATAATTTAACAAGTCATGGTTTTGAATTCTGCATAGAAAAGAGTTTCTTTGCGGCATTAAAATTGAATCAATCAAAGTAAAAATATGGAAGCTGCAGCAAATAAGGTAGTATCAATTATCTATGAATTGAGAAAAAATAATGAAAATGGTGAAGTAGTTGAGACACTTAGTCAGGATAATCCGATGACTTTTATAATGGGAAGTGGAAACCTACTACCCAAATTTGAAGAACATCTGCAAGGATTAACAGCAGGTCAGAGTTTTAAATTTACCATTTCCAGTGAAGAAGGATATGGCCCCATTCAGGAAAATGCCATTGTTGATGTACCAATCAGTATTTTTGAGGTTGATGGTAAAACAGATACTAATTTATTGCAATTAGGAAATGTAATACCTATGATGGATCGTGAAGGCCGTCGTCTAAATGGATTAGTTAAAAGTGTTGATAATGAGACAGTAACTATGGATTTTAATCATCCAATGGCTGGTGTAGCCTTACATTTTACGGGAGAGGTTACAGAAGTCAGAGAGGCAACTGAAGAAGAATTGGAACATGGACATATTCACCAGGGTTGTGGTTGTTCCGGCGGTGGTTGTGGAGATGGAAGTTGCAGTACTGATAATGCTGAGGGCAGTTGTGGTTGCGATAATAATGACTGTAGTTCTGAGAAATCAGATCATTCCAAGGGCGGATGTGGGTGCGGTTCACATGAGCATGAGCACAGTCACTGAATAAAATAGAGCATTTCCTTTACACTTTTTTCATGGATTTAAGAATGTAACAGATGAAAGATCATCAGCATCCTTGAGTACAGGAAATTTCATTCTGAATTGCCTTAATTCGTCAAGGCTGATTGTTGCTTGAAGAATTGCCTCTCTAGGTGCATTTGAGCTGGCTACTTGGTGAGCTTTTGGATGTATAATGCAGCTTTCCCCAATATAATGAACATTTTCTAAATCACGTCCTATTCTATTAACTCCTGCAACATAACATTGGTTTTCAATAGCCCTAGCACGAAGTAGGATATTCCATATATGATTTCGAGATGAAGGCCAGTTAGCAACATATATTAATAAATCGTAAGCATTATTGTTTCTTGCCCACACTGGGAATCTCAAATCATAACAAATCAACGGGCATATTTTCCATCCTTTATAAGTGACAATTAGTCTTTTATTACCACGTTCATAAAACTGATCTTCTTTTCCCATGCTAAACAAATGACGCTTGTCATATGAAAACCATGTTCCATCTGGATTAATCCAAAATAAGCGATTATAAAACTTTGAGTTTTCAGATACTATAATACTGCCTGTAATTGCAGCATTTGTTTTATTTGCCATTGAAACCATCCAATTAAAAGCTTTTCCATTTATTGCTTCAGAATGCCTGCTTACATCCATAGAAAAACCTGTTGTAAACATTTCAGGTAAAATAATGACATCAACACTTGTTTTTGACTGATTTATCAAACTCCTGATATGCAATAAATTAGCATCTATATCGCCCCAGATAATATCAGTCTGAACTAGAAATAATTTGAGTTTATTATCTTCCATATTTTAAATGAAAAAAAGTCCGGTAATTCAACCGGACTGATAAATGACTTAATGTAAGATGGTATTTTATTTCTTATTTGAAATTTCCGAATAATAATTATTTAGAATTGATGAAAGTAAGTTATTATAATAAACCAAGAAAAATTTATCCGGATTCTGAGTTTTGCCATCATTTAAAGTTTCGAAGAGTTCGGATAGAAATCCTAATCTGGCAAAAGGCATAAATACATGTACCTTTGAAAAATCACCAGCCATGTAATAGAATTTATTATTTTGCGATTCAATTACCGCAGGAAATTCCGATTCAATACCATTTTTCTTGAGTAATTCTATGCCAGTGTCATTCAAATTTAAGTTGAAGTGACTCACTACTTTATTACTACCTTGATAAGTAACATCAAACCAGCCTGTATAAGAAGCTTTGGGTGGAAGATTAAATCTAGTTGCAATTTCCTGATTCGTAACAACTTCAGGATATTTTGCGTTCATGTATTTATCATTTGGCAAAATTATAATTCGATTCTGAGAAGAATTAAGTAAAATTATTCCTGGTCCAGAAAAAGCCCAGTCAGTAGAATAATTCTGTTTATAGAGATCAAACCATGAAGTGGATATTGAATTTGCAATATGTTCTTTTGAAAGGTTTTCGAAATACTTCCCTATCCACCCCAGGGAATATATATCAAGCAATTGCTCAGTATTGTAGCGAACGAGTTCTTCGGTTGGAGCGGCGATAAAATTATATTCAGCAATAACCAGTTTTTTTAGGTCCATCATATCCTTTAGAAGGATATAGTCAGTATTATTAAAACCACCGTATGATTTATTCTTCGGCGACTTGTTTTCCGCCATACCTGATGTAACTCCGAAATTGTCTACAAAAAAGAGAACATCATTTTTTTCACATATTTCAGAAATATTATCGAGTGAGAAAGATTTTATTTTCCTGTTTTCTGAAGGTGCATCAGGAAAGTAGCCATAATATTG
>Ga0105047_10000240_pt1 | contig 86646 bp, 73 predicted proteins | sample MAT04_FD_78384 | JGI IMG/M metagenome (GOLD analysis project Ga0105047, IMG submission 78384) | Freshwater microbial communities from Lake Fryxell liftoff mats and glacier meltwater in Antarctica - MAT-04 (megahit assembly) | ecosystem: Environmental > Aquatic > Freshwater > Ice > Liftoff... | reverse complement strand
CAGTCATTCGACCGCTCGCAGAGTGCCTGGGCGAGCCGACCGGGGTCGCCCACCAAGTGCCCGAGACCCAGCGGCACCGCCCGTTCGGCACGTGCCCCTTCGCCCGCGACGAGCAGCAATCCCTCGAGTTCGCCCACACGCTTCGTGTGCGATGACGGAACCAGATCGGTGTCGAACAGCTCAACCACGTCGGTGGTGGTGGTGTGCAGCCCGGCCACGAACCAGGTGGACGAAGGCACGTCTACGCCGAGGCCGCGCATCGAGTGCTGGCACTTCAGGCAATCGTGTTTCTCGGCACCACCCCATCGGCGGCGCGTTGCTCGGATGGATCATCGAGACATTCGGCGCCCGCGCCGGTCTCGCCGTCGGGGGCGTCGCCTGCCTAGTGGCCGCAGCGTTTGGCGAGCTGGCCACACGCCGGGCAGCCCATTCCGCACCGCCATCGCTGCCGGCAACCTCCGGCCAGCTGGTTTCCAGCTGATGTCCACCACGAGTCCGGGCAGACTGTGCTGATGACGACGTGGTTCACTTCTGATCTCCACTTCGGTCACGCCAACATCATCGAGTACTCGGGTCGCCCGTTCAGCGGTGTCGACCACATGAATCGGGCGCTGATCCAACGATGGAACGCGTTGGTGGAGCAGACCGACACAGTGTGGGTGTTGGGCGACGTTGCCATGGGTCGCATCGCCGACACACTGCCGCTGGTCCACCAGCTTGCCGGCCGCAAACTGCTGCTCGCCGGCAACCATGATCGCTGCTGGGCAAGCCACGGTGCGAAGGCCGCTGAGTGGATCGAGCGCTACGAAGATGCCGGCTTTGCGGAGATCCATCAGGGCAGCGTCGAGCTCAGAATGAGCGGTCACGACGTTCTGGCGTGCCACTTCCCGTACCGTGGCGACAGCCAGAACGAGGACCGCTATCCCGAAGCTCGACCAATCGACGAGGGGCGTTGGCTGTTGCACGGCCACGTCCACGAGCAGTGGCGCCAGCATGAGCGAATGATCAATGTCGGCTGCGATGCATGGGCATGCCACCCCATCGACACGGCCACGATCGTCACTCTCATCGAGGCAGGTCCCAACGACCTGGCGGCGCTCCGCAACCGGTACGACGTCCTGACCTGACGGTGCCCGCCGGGCATCGTCGGGTCTACGCTGCCAGCCATGTCGCAGGCACCGCTCTCCCCCATCTTCGAGTTCGCGGAGAGGTTCGTGGACGAGCAGTCGGCGCTCGACCCCAACACGGCAACTGGCCGTGGCATCGCCGGCTTCGACCACTTGCTCACCGACCTGTCGCCAAAAGGTTACGAGACACGCGCGGCCCACATGCGGGCCGCGCTCGCCGAACTGCGCGCGCTGCCGGTGACCACCGGCGACGACCGTCGCGCACGGGCCTTCATCGCCGAGCGCTTCGAGACCGCCCTGGCCGCCTTCGACGCAGGCAACTGGCTACGGACAATCAGCGCGATCGCCTGGCCAGCGGGCAACCTGCGCAGCACCTTCGACCTCATGACCCGCGAGAGCGAAGCAGCGTGGTCCAACATCGTGGCCCGAGTAGCGGCCGTCCCGTCGGCCCTCGTCGGACTGCAGGAGACATACGAACTGGGACGTGCGAGAGGATTGGTCGCCGCCCGCCGGCAGGCGCTGGCGGCAGCCGAGCAAGTTGGCACGTGGGCCACCAACGAGTGGTTCAACACGCTGGTCGACGAAGCCGCTGCGCGCAGCGACGTGTCGGCCGAAATACAGGCTGATCTTGCGACAGCGGCGAAGCTGGCCAACGACGCCTTCGGAGCGTTCGCCGCCTACTTGCGCGACGACTACGCACCTTCTGCAGACCCCAACGATGCCTGCGGCCCGGTGCGCTACGCACTCGGTGTACGCGCGATGTTGGGAGCGGATCTCGACCCCGCCGAGATGTACGAGTGGGCGTGGGGAGACTTCCACCACCTGCGCAGCGAAATCGCGAAGACCTGCGAGCAGATCCTGCCCGGCGGCAGCTTCGCCGAAGTGATCGAACTGCTCGACACGGACCCGTCGTCGGCCCGTGCGCTGCACTCCGAGGACGAGTATCAAGCGTGGCTGCAGGAGATGACCGACGAAGCACTCGCACACAGCAAGGAGCACTTCGAGATCCCCGCCGTCATCGACCACTGCGAAGCTCGCATCCCACCCGCCGGCAGCGCCGCTGCTGCGTATTACACGAACCCCTCGGAAGACTTCTCACGCCCCGGCCGCACCTGGTATCCAGCGCTCGGCCGCACGCTGTTCCCGAAGTGGGGTAACGTCACCACCTGCTACCACGAGTCCGTTCCAGGCCATCATCTGCAGATCGGCTATGCGCAGGTGCAAGCCGCGTCACTCACCCGCATCCAACGCAGCGCCTTCATTCCCGGCCACGGCGAAGGGTGGGCACTGTACGCCGAGCAGCTGTGCGACGAGTTCGGCTGGTTCGAGAACCCCGACCATCGGCTGGGTTTCCTCGGCGGCCAGATCTTGCGCACCGTGCGCGTGATCATCGACATCGGCATGCACCTCGGCTACCGCATTCCCGACGGCACCACACTCAACGACGGCACGCCCTTCCACGGCGGCGAGGTATGGAACCCCGACCTCGCCTTCGAGTTCTCCGTCAAGGAGACCGGCAACACGGAAACGTTCATGCGCAGCGAAATCGATCGCTATCTGGGATGGCCCGCCCAAGCCATCAGCTACAAGATCGGTCAGCGAGAGTGGGAAGCCGCTCGCGCCGATGCAGTGGCTCGCGAGGGCGACGAGTTCGATCTGAAGGCCTGGCACACCAAAGCCCTCAAGCTGGGCGCCATCGGCCTCGACCAACTCCGCGCAGAACTCGCCCGCTGATGCGACCGAACGTTCTCTTCGTCACGCTCGACCAGTTCCGGGGCGACTCACTGTCATGCGCCGGTCACCCGTTGGTACGCACGCCCAACCTCGACGCGATTGCCGCGCAAGGCGTACGGCTCAGCCGCCACTACGCTCAGGCAGCCCCCTGTGCACCAGGCCGCGCAGCGCTCTACACCGGCACCTACCAGATGACGAACCGCGTGGTCGCCAACGGCACGCCGCTCGACTTCGGATTCGACAACGTCGCTCGCGCCGGTCTTCGTGCGGGCTACCAACCGGTGATGTTCGGGTACACCGACCAGGGTGCGGACCCGCGCCAGATCACCGACCCCAACGATCCTCGACTGTCGAACTGGGAGGGTGTGCTGCCCGGCTTCGAGGAGGTGCTCTGTCTCGACGAACGCCACGCGCCCTGGCTGGCGTGGCTGCGTGAGCTGGGTTACGAAGGCGACATCCTCACCGACCCGGATCTGGCCCTCGACTCCGAGAACGAGCGGCCGGCTGAGCACTCCGTCACCCAGTTCCTCACCGACCAATTCCTGCAGTGGCTCGACCGTCACGGCACCGACGAGCCGTGGTTCGCGCACGCGTCCTTCATTCGCCCACACCCGCCGTACACGGCCGCCGGCCACTACGCGAGCATGTACGACCCAGCCGATTGCCCAGCCGCGCTGCCCATCCCCGATGACCGTCATCAGATGCACGACATGTTACTCAGCGTCCCCTGGGTCAGCGCTCCGACTGATCCTTCCGAACTGGCGCACCTACAGGCGCAGTACTACGGGATGATCAGCGAGGTCGACGCGCACCTCGGCCGCATCTGTCAGGCCCTCGAGGCCCGCGGCGAGTGGGAGAACACGCTGATCATCATCACTGCCGACCATGGTGAGCAGCTGGGCGACCAGGGCCTACAGCAGAAGTGCGGGTGGTTCGAGAGCAGTTATCACATCATCGGCATCGTGCGCGACCCTACCCAGCCCGAGGGGCACGGAACCGTCGTCACGGACTTCACCGAGAACGTCGACATCATGCCCACTCTCTGCGAAGCAATCGGCGTGCCGGTGCCGGTGCAGTGCGACGGCGTACCGCTGACCGGGCTGCTGCGCGGGCAGCGACCGAAGCGGTGGCGCACGGCCGCGCACTACGAATGGGACTGGCGCGACGTCTTCATCCCAGGCGGTGTCACAGAGCCGAACTGGGACCGCCGGCTGGAGCGGTACAACCTCGCCGTGCTGCGCACGGACACTCATGCGTACGTGCAGTTCGGTGACGGCGACTGGCTCTGTTACGACCTTGCCGCCGACCCCACGTGGCTGACGCTGGAGACCGACGCGGCGGTGGTCCTGCCACTCGCGCAGCAAATGCTGCTGTGGCGCCAACACCATCTCGACCGCACCCTCACGGGAATGCTGCTCCGTAACGGCGGTATCGGCAGACTGGCGACCGCTACTGGATGAAGCCGGCGATCACGTTGATCGTGAGGCCAACGATCACCGTCCCGAACAGGTAGCTGACCAACGCGTGGCGCAACGCAATGCGGCGCACCACCTGGCTGGTGACGTTCGTGTCGCTGACCGCGAACGACATGCCGATGGTGAACGCGAAGTACGCGAAGTCGCGGTAGTCCGGAACGGTTCCGCCGGGGAACTCGATGCCGCCAACCGGTTCGATGTAGTACTGGTGTGCATAACGCAAGGCGAACATGCTGTGCACCACACTCCACGACAGCACCACCGCAAGCACGGCCACGATGGTGAGTGCGACCTCCATCGGGAAGTCCACGTTGCGAGCTCTCGCCAACCCGAAGCCGACACCCACGAGACTGACCACGCTCGCCGTCACCATCACGACGACGGCGGTCACGCGACTGTCGTCTTCGGCGGTCGATCGAGCCTGCGTAGCGACCGCATCGCAGCCGATGATCTCCGACCAGATCCACCCGAGCAGGCTGCCGGTCAGGCCGATCCAACCAATCAACAGCGACATTTGCCAAGGCGTGAATGGCGCCGAGACAAGGCCTGCAGCCAGGCCGATCACCGCGCACACATTGACTCGCAAGCGAGCCGAGTACCGAAGCGTGCGGTCAGAACGCATCAGTGAACCCGCTCGAAGATCATGTCAATGGGCTGGCGACCAGCTGCCAGACCGCGTCGCTCGAAGCGCGTCACTGGGCGCCACTCGGGTCGGGGAACTACACCTCCATGGAGCCGCTGCTCGGCAGCACACACGGTGAGTGTCTGCGCTGCGTAGTCGGCGATGTCGGTGGCGACGTGCAGCGTGCCACCGATACGCAAGCGGTCGACGAGCTGTGTGACCACATCGGGGCGAGCCAGCCGACGGTGGCGCTGCTTCTGCTTCTGCCACGGGTCGGGGAAGTACAGCCGCACACCCGCAAGTGAATCGTTCGGTATCCGTGGGAGCAGTTCCAGCACGTCGCCCTCCATCACGCGCACGTGCTGCCAGCGGTTGTCCTCGATGGCCTCGACAACGAAGGCAACACCGGGCGTATGAACGTCGAGCCCGATGATGGCTTCGTGCGGGCGCGCAGCGGCTAGATCGATCAGCCCTTCGCCGCCGCCGAAGCCGATGTCGAGCACGACTGCATCGAGACCGGGGAACAGCTCGTCGAAGCGCAGCCATTCGCCATCGACCGTCAGCGACCACTGTGCCATCAGTCGCTCGTAGCGCACCGCTCGCGCCGGTGGTAGCGCTCGGCGACGCGGCTGAAAGCTGCGAGTGGGCGGATATGACGTGGTCACGACATCCATGGCTACCACCGGGCAGTGCAGCAACCGCGCCAGGACAGGCGAAGTTCTGTCCCGTTGCCAGTACATCCGTACCGCTAACGTCCGTCACGTCATGGAGCACCAACGCCTACCCGTCATCGCCTCCTTGATGGCTATCGGTTCAGGTGTCGTGTGGAGCTTCGGCGCAGTCTTGAAAAGGCTGTCGAAGGATGTTGACGCCTTCCAGTATCTGATCTGGCGTTCCATCGGCATCATCATCGTGATCGAGGTCCTGTCCGCGTTCAAAGGCCAACCGTTCCAAACCGTGCGTGCGTGGCGCAGCGGCCGCTGGATGATGCTTGCCAACTTCGGTCTCTTTCTCGCATCCATCGCCTTCGTCTACGCGGTCGACACCACCACCGCCGCAAACGCAGCGTTCCTCGGCTCACTCACTCCGTTGGTCGCAGTGGTGTTCACCCGTTTCCTCGGCGAGAAGTTGTCGAAGTCCACCATCATCGCCATCGCTGTCGGCGCCGTCGGCCTGGTCATCACGGTCTTCGGAGATCTCGACGCAAGCAACATGTTGGGGAACGCGTCGGCGCTTCTCGCCTCTGTCGGGTTCGCGATCTACACCATCAGCGTGCGCTCGAACCCGAGCCGCGACTGGTCGCCGGTGCTCTCCGGTTACGGCCTGTTGATGATCATCGTCTGCGGCATCGTCACCATCCTCCGCGACAAGCCGCTAGTTCCCGCAGGCGCCGACATCGCTCGCGCCTTGCTCCACGGAGCCGTCTTCATCGTCGTCGGGACGTTGCTCTTCAACGCCGCTTCCAAGCAGGTGCTAGCCGTTCCGATGACCGTGTTTGCCCAGGCTGAGATGGTGTTCGTGCCGATCTGGGGGTTTCTGGTCCTCGACGAGACTCCGCCACCGCTGGCCATCCTGGGCGGAGCCATCATCTTCGCTGCCGTCATCGGCAAAGCGACGTACGACACCCGTGGTGGCCGCCAACCCGAGCTGGTGACGGCGCCTGACGTGCCCCTGCTATGACCGGGCCGCGAGTGCGACCACGCCTGGAACGTGACAATCTAAGGAAGTGGTGACCTCCGAGTGTTGGCTGGTCAGCAGTGGCCACGTGCTGGCCAGTGCTGAACGTGCGGACGATCGACGCTCGCGCGCTCGTGGGCTGCTTGGTCGGCCAGGCTTCGAAGGTGCGTTGGTGTTGTCGAAGTGTCGCAGCGTGCACACGATCGGTATGAAATTCGCCATCGACGTGGCGTACCTCGGCGCCGACGGCGAGGTCCTCAAGGTCGCGCACATGCACCGCAACCGCGTCGGCATGCCCGTGTGGAAGGCCACCACCGTCGTCGAGGCGCAGGCAGGCGCGTTCGAACGATGGGGCCTGAGAGTTGGCGACAAAGTGGAGTTGCGCGAGTGACGGGAAAGCTGATTCTCATCAGCACTCCGATCGGCAATCTTGGCGACTTGCCGCCGCGGGCCGTGGAGACGATGCGCGCCTGTGCGCTCATCTGCTGCGAAGACACGCGCCACAGTGGCAAGCTGCTCTCGCATGCGGGTATCAGTGGCGTGCGTCTGGCCGTCGCCAACGAGCACACCGAACTTGCTCGCACCGATGAGGTGCTCGGGCTATTGGCCGCAGGCAGTGACGTTGCGGTCGTCACCGATGCCGGGACGCCCGGTATCAGCGACCCCGGCGCACGCCTGGTGCGCGCCGCCGTCGAGGCCGGATTCGTGGTGTCCGCGGTGCCGGGGCCGGCTGCGTTGGTCATGGCGCTCGTCATCAGCGGGCTCGACGGCACCCGGTTCGTCTTCGAGGGCTTCCTGCCACGCAGCGGACGCGAGCGCACCGAGCGCATTGCCGAGGTGGCCGCCGAGCGCCGCACGATCGTGCTCTACGAGGCACCCCATCGCGTCGAACGAACGGTCGCCGATCTCGGCCTTGCGTGCGGGCTCGAACGTCGAATCGCACTCACACGCGAGCTCACCAAGCTGCACGAAGAAGTCTGGCGCGGCACCCTCGAGGAGGCCGCCGCCCACCTGGCCGAACGGGCACCGCGGGGCGAGTACGTGGTCGTGATGGAGGGTGCTCCTCGCGCCGACGCCGCCGACGATTCGGCGGTGCTCGCAGCGTTACACATGGCACTTGCGGGTGGCGCTGATCGACGGACGGCAATCGCTACGGTGATGGCGAATACAGGGGCGGCGAAGCGTCGGGTCTACGACCTTGCGCTCACCATCCCCCGCTGACGTTGACCCACGACCTGATTTTCTCCTGACCATGACTGACCTGCCCTTCTACTCCGCCGGTCCGAGCGCTGCGTTCTTCGACCTCGACCGCACCCTGATCAGTGGTTCCAGCGCGTTCGTGCTGGGCATCGCCGCCTGGCGCGGCAAGTTGGTTCCCACGCATCAGTTCGTTCGCGATGCAGTTGGTGCCATTGCGTTCAAGTTCGCCGGCGCCAGTGACCAGACATCCGAAGGCGTGCGCGACCGCATTCTCGGTGCGGTCAAGGGTGTGCGCCTCGACGATCTCGTCGCGCTCAACGCCGACATCGTGCCCAAGCTGATGGCAATGGTGCGCCCTGAGGCGATGCGGCTCCTCGAGCAGCACCGTCATGCTGGCCGCGCCACGTACATCGTTTCCGCATCGCCGATCGAGCTCGTCGAGCCGCTCGCGAAGGCGCTGGGCATGACCGCCGGCATCGGCACGCGCAGCGCGATTATCGACGGCGTGTACACCGGCGAACTGGCAGGCCCGTTTTGTTACGGCCCCGGCAAGGTGGAGGCCATCGAGGAACTGGCCCGCTGGGAAGGCCTCGACCTCGACCAGTGTTGGGCCTACAGCGACAGTGCCAGCGACCTACCCATGCTGGAGGCCGTCGGCCACCCGGTGGCGGTCAATGCCGATGCCAAGCTCGAGCGTGTCGCCGGTCAACGCGGCTGGCCGGTCGTGGTGTTCAGCAAGCGGACGAAGGCCGTCATCCGTCGCAGTACACAGGCCGCCGGCGCTGTCGGTCTCGCTGCGGGCGGCTTCGCCAGCGGCATCCGCTGGGCCCGCCACCACTGACCCCCGAACCACCATCCGAGTGCCACACAGCCAGTGCGAGTGCCAGCGCACCAGCGCGAGTGCCAGCGCACCATTCGAGTGGGTACTCGCTCCCCGGGGTGCGAGTACCCACTCGGAGCACGCTTACGGCAGCGGGGTGAGGCCAAGTTGGCGGGACTGGGCGACCAGGCGGCCAGCGCTGTCCCACACTTCGCCGTCCTCGTTGAAGAAGCCACCCTGCACGAACCGACTGCGGAACACACACGCGACCGGCCCCGGCGCAGGCACGCCACGAACATGCACCGTGAGCTCCACCGTGGGCACCCAGCCCGGCGGCATGTCGAGGTGGAAGACGGCCGGGGGAAACGCGTCGCACACCATCAACAGAGCGAGCGTGTCGACGGGGCGACCGTCGGCGAAACCAAACCAGCCGGCCATCTCGGCGACGCCGTTGCGATTGTTCTCCACCCAGCCGGCGTGGTCGGGATGGATGCGAACGTCGAGCCGATCCATCATCGCGACATCGACCATCCCCTGGCGACGGCTACGCGGCACGCAGTCTTCGAACGGGAGCAGTGATGGCGGACCCGAGGCGAGGTGCTCATACTCCGAGCCGTGTACGGAGAGGTCGCCGAACGCCCCCACCATCTGCAGCATCGGCTTTCCGTCGGCGTGCATCTGCCCGCTGACGGTTGCGAACCGACGCCCCGCCTTGACCACGGCGGCATCCACCTGCACCGGCCCTGGCTTACCGGGCGAGAGGTAGTGCGCAGTCACCGACACAGGGTCGGGGCGGCCGCTCACCGCCACCATGTGCCGCGCCCCCAGCGCCAACAGGTAGCCACCGTTGGCGTTGCCGTTGATGTCCCAGCCGTCGTGAATATGGCCCGAGCCGTTGGAATCAATGTGCGTTGCGTCATCGAACTCACTCACTTTGCCATTCTGGGCGAACCGGGTGCAGGCCAACGAATCCGGTTGACGGTGGCCGTCGGGTCGGGCGTAGGCTGGCGACCATGACGAATCAGTCCTTCACGTGTCGAATGCGCACCGGCTCCTGACTCAGCCGTTGTTCGCCATTCCCTGAAAGGACTTCCCCGTGTCGCCGTACTTCCTCACAACCCCCATCTATTACGTCACCGCCAAGCCTCACCTGGGCCACGCGTACACAACCATCATCGGCGACGCACTCGCCCGCTGGCATCGCCTGCTGGGTGACGACGTCCACTTCCTCACTGGCACTGACGAACACGGCCAGAAGGTGCAGGACTATGCCGAGGCCGCCGGCCAAGAGCCACAGGCCTTCGTCGACGACATCGCGCCGCTGTACGCCGATGCGTGGCGGCGTCTCAACATCACCAACGACGACTTCATTCGCACCACCGAGGCCCGCCACAAACTGGGCGTGGCCGAACTGCTGCAGCGCTGTTACGACGCCGGCGACATCGAGCTTGATGTCTACAAGGGCAAATACTGCGTGGCCTGCGAGGAGTACTACACCGACGACGAGCTCGACCCGGGCGACCTGTGCAAGATCCACAAGCGACCGGTCGAGTACTACGAGGAGGAGAATTACTTCTTCCGCCTCAGCCGCTTCCAGGATCGTTTACTCGCGTGGTACGACGCCCACCCCGGCGCCATTCAGCCCGAGTTTCGTGGCAATGAGGCACTCGGTCTGATCAAGGGTGGCCTGCGCGACTTCAGCGTCAGCCGCACCAGTCTGAAGTGGGGCATCCCGCTGCCGTGGGACTCGAAGCACGTCGCGTACGTGTGGTTCGACGCGCTGGCCAACTACATCACCGCGATCGGCTTCGGCTCCGACGATCCGGCCAAGGCCGCCGAGTTCGAGAAGTGGTGGCCCGGCCGACACCTGATCGGCAAAGACATCATCCGCCACCACTGCGTGTACTGGCCCGCAATGCTGATGAGTGCGGGCATCGAACCGCCCGCTGGCTGGGCGGTTGGCGGCTGGCTGCTGGTGGGTGGCGAGAAGATGAGCAAGACCAGCGGCAATGTGGTCAACCCGCTCGACCTGATCGACGACATCGGCGTCGACGGCTTCCGTTACTACGTGCTCGCCGAGACTGCCTACGGCCAAGATGGCGACTTCACCTACGAGGGCCTGATCTCGCGCTACAACAGCGACCTCGCCAACAACCTGGGCAACTTGCTGTCAAGGGTGGCAACCGTGGTGGGCAAGAAGTGCGACGGAATCGGCCCCACACCGCGTGCCGATTCACCGCTGGCGAGCGCGGCCGCGACGGCACTCGCTGGAACCATCGATGGCTGGGCGGCCACGCAACCGTCGAAGGCCCTGGATGCGACATGGTCGCTGATTCGTGCGACCAACGCGTACCTCGAGGCGAACGAGCCGTGGAAGGTAGAGGCAGGTCCGGCGGTCGATGCGGTCATGGGCGACGCCTTGGAGGCGTTGCGCATCGTCGCCATTCTCGCCAGCCCGGCGGTGCCCGATACCTGCCAAGCCGTGTGGGAACGCCTGGGACTACCCGGCCAGGTCAGCGACCAACGCGTACCCACCAACGCCGGGTGGGGCGGTTACCCCGGTGGCCTGCCGGTCACCAAGGGCGAACCGCTCTTTCCCCGCCGCTAGGTTGCCGGTCGTGAGCGCAGATGCCGACGAGGTCGGATACATCGATACGCATTGTCATCTCTACGACACTCGTGGGGTCGCGCAGGCGGAGGTGATTGCAGGGGCTCGCGCCGCTGGGGTCACCAAGATGATCACCGTTGGTTGCGATGCGGCGACGACGGCGAGCGCCATCGAGACGGCTCGCGAGTACGACGGCATCTTCGCCACAGCCGGCCTGCACCCCCACGAGGCGACGCATGGCGTCGACAGCATTCTCGACTTTCTGGATGACCCACAGGTGATCGCCGTCGGCGAGTGCGGGCTGGACTACTATTACGACCACTCTCCGCGAGATGTGCAACGGACGGCGTTCGCCGCACAGATCCAGTTGGCCCACGAGCGGAAGCTGCCTCTCATCGTCCACACCCGAGATGCGTGGGCCGACACGTTCGACGTGTTCGCGGCTGAGGGCGTGCCCGAGCGCACGATCTTCCACTGTTTCACCGGCGGTCCCGACGAAGCACAAAAGTGTCTCAATCTGGGCGCATACCTGAGTTTCAGCGGCATCGTCACCTTCAAGACCGCAACCGATCTGCACGCCGCTGCGATCATGTGCCCACAGGACAGAATGCTGGCCGAGACCGACAGTCCGTTTCTCACACCCGTCCCTCACCGTGGCCGCACGAACCAGCCGGCGTTCGTCACCCACGTGGTCGAGGCGCTCGCCGCCCTCCGCAATGCAACCACGGAGAGCGTCCGGCAGGCAACGGCCATGAACGCCCGCCTTGCGTTCCCCGCGTTACGTCCGTAGCATTTTCACGAAGTGATCGGTCGACCGGTGTCGGCACTCACCCAGCACACTCATGATCGATCACGACCGTCGTCGCGTAGTTGTCGCCTCCGTCTTCACGTTGGTGGCTCTCCCTGCTCTGTGGGTACTCAACCGCGAGTCCGCTGCCACGAGTGGCGCCCCGAATATCGGCGCTGCCGGCGTCGACATCAGGAGCGGTGCCGATGCCGCACCGGAAACCACCGCGTACGAGCCGGAGCCGCCGCTCTTCGTCGGTGGTGACCAGGTTCCGGTGCCGCCCGCAGCAGTGGTCGTCGCGGTTCCACCGCCCACCGGCGCCAACGAGGTGACGGCCAAGGCCAGCTTCCATCGCTACTCCGCAGGCAGCCGTCAGTGCACCACGTTGCTGGCCCCCGACGGCGCACTGCTGACGGTGGAGAACATCGACAACGGGCAGAAGACGACATGTACCAACACGTTGGGTATGGCGATGCCGGCCGGCGCCGACATCGTGCTGAACACAGAGGTCTTCGGTGAGATCGGCGACCTCGCCGATGCACCGTTGCCTGTCCACGTGAGCTGGTAGTCACGTGCACAACCGAGCGGCAATCGGCGAGCTTCTCGCGCGTGGTGGGCTGAGCCCGCGGCGCGACCTGGGGCAGAACTTCGTGGCCGACGCGAACACCGTTCGCCGCATCGCCAGACTGGCCGAGATCGGGCCAGGTGATCGCGTGGTCGAGGTCGGCGCCGGCTTGGGATCGTTGACGCTCGCGTTGGCAGAAACGGGCGCACAGATTCTGGCCGTCGAGGTGGACCGCGGCGTGGTGCCGCTCCTGCGTGAGATCGCCGAGCCGTACCCGAACATCACGGTCGTCGAGGCCGATGCCATGGACGCTGATTGGTCAGCGCTGCTGGGCGACGAGCAGGGCTGGGTACTGGTGGCCAACCTGCCGTACAACGTGGCGACACCACTGATCTGCGACCTGCTGGACGGCGTCCCGCAGATAGAGCGGATGCTGGTCATGGTGCAGCGCGAGGCCGCTGAGCGGTTCTGTGCGACACCACGCACTCCGCAGTACGGGTCGGTCACCGTCAAGATTTCCTATTGGGCCACGGCGCGCATCGCTGGCTACGTGCCGGCCAGCGTGTTCGTGCCGCGACCGAACGTCGAGTCTGCACTGGCCGACATTCGCCGCCTGCCGCAGCCGGCGGTCGACGTGCCCGCTGCCGATCTGTTTCACCTTGTACGGACCGGATTCGGCCAGCGCCGCAAGATGCTGCGCCGATCGCTCGCCGATGTCGTCGCTCCCAACGTGTTCGAGGCTGCGGGCATCGACAGCCAGCGTCGCCCCGAGGAGTTGGACGTGTTCGAGTGGGGACGGTTGGCCGCAGCCTGGCGAGCCGCCCAATGACTGCTGCGGTGACGCTGCGGGCGCCGGCGAAGTTGACGCTGTCACTGCGTATCACCGGGGTGCGTGAGGACGGGCTGCATCTGATCGACGCCGAAATGGTCACCCTCGAGTGGGCCGACGTGCTCACGATCACGCCCGGCGGCAGCGGCCTGAGTGCGGATGGGCCCTACGCCGCTGGCATGCCGCTGGATGACAGCAATCTTGTGGCGAGGGCACTGCTCCTCGCCGATCGCGCGGCAGCCGTGCATCTGCACAAGTCGATCCCTCACGGTGGAGGCCTTGGCGGTGGCAGCAGCGATGCCGCGGCGGTGCTGCGCTGGGCGGGCTACTCCGACGTGGTAGCGGCGGCGCAGTTGGGCGCCGACGTCAGTTTCTGCCTGGTCGGCGGCCGCGCCCGCGTCAGCGGCATCGGCGAGATCGTCGAGCCCTTGGACTTCCAACCGATCGACATCACCCTGATCGTGCCGCCGCTCGCGGTCAGTACTCCGGCTGCGTATCGGGCGTGGGACGAACTGGGTGGACCACGGGCCGACGGCGCCAACGATCTGGAACCGGCAGCGCTACTCGTGGAACCACGGCTGGCTGAGTGGCGCGACCGGATTCACGAAGCTGCCAGAGTGGCACCCACGCTGGCTGGTAGCGGTGCGACGTGGTTTCTCGTTGGTCGCCACTCCATCGCCGCGGCGTTGCCGGAGGCGATGGTGGTGCAAACGCGCACCGACCGCCAACAGCGTGCTGCCGACGGTCGATGAACAGAATTTGGTTGTGGTTGCAAAGAGAAGCTGAGATCAGCCCTTGCCGCGCTGACGCGCGTGCCGCGTACGGCGGAGCATCTTCTTGTGCTTCTTCTTGCGCATGCGCTTGCGGCGCTTCTTGATAAGTGAACCCATAGCGCGTGGGACGCTATCGGGCACAGACCCCGCGACCAAACCCCGAGCGCGGATTGCATGTCGTCCGCTAGCCTCGGAGCCGATCCATTCCGGGGTCGTTCAATGGTAGGACAGCGGGTTTTGGTCCCGCATATAGGGGTTCGAGCCCTCTCCCCGGAACCGCTACTCCTCTTTGTTCCGACAGAAATGTCACCGTCAGCGTCATAGATGCCACCCGTGCAACTCATTGCCGTGCCGGACCACGCACCGGTGGCTCGCCACGGCGGGTCGACACAGCAATGGGAGACCGACATGAACGGGACACGCAAGCGCACCATCAACGACCCAGGCAGCGGCACGGCACGAGCAAGAGCAGGCACATCCTGGACCGCACCAAGGCGACTGATCGGGGTGTTCGCCGCAGTCGCTGCGTTCGCCTCGACAGTTACGATTGCGCCCACGCAGGTGCAGGCCGCGACTGCGTTGTCGGTCAGCCTGGCCATCACCGGCAACGCCAATCCAGGCGTGCCCGCGAGCACGTTGCGCGCAGGCGGCTGCGTCACCGTACAGGTGTCCTACAGCGTGGGCGGCGAGGACCTTTCGAACGCCAAGATTCGGATGTCACTACCCGCCCAAGACTGGAACAACAGCACTCCGGCGACAAGTTCAGGTCGTGTGATCGACCTGCCCTTCAGTGGGCCGCCGACCAACAACGTCTCCACCGAGACCTGGGCATCGCAGTACACATCACCGGATTCGATCATCGATCTACCAATCGGCAACCCTGACGTGCCCGCAGGAACTGTCGGTGCGGTCACCGTCAACCTGTGCAGCAACAACGGCGTCAACCCGAACGGTGCGCTGTTGCACATCGCGGCCTCGCTCATCGGCACCAATGGCACCATTGCCGCCGCCCCGATCTCGATCACGAACTACGCCTCCAACGGCGTCTTCCCCGGAAACGTGTCGAAGACGGCAACCACCATCGTGCCCGCACTCGGACCGCCGGCGGTGAACAGCACGAACGGGTACGAGCTCTCGTGGAACGTCGAGCTGGCCTCCCCGTGCACGACCACAGGCTGCGGCCCGTTGGTGGGTGCTCTCCTCGATTCGATGCCGGTGGGCTCGTACCTCGCATCGGTGAGCCGTATCGGATTCACGTCGACCACCCCCATCGTTCCTGCACCGCACCCGGCCACCGGTTTGGACATCAGCACATTCCCCGCGGTCGGCACACTCTTCACCTCTGGCAACCAGAACATCACCGTGCCGGTGTTCATCTGGCCGTCCAACTGCACGTCGAACAGTGGCTCGGGTGCCATTTCGCAGGGTAAGTCGGCGCTGCCTGAAATGGCGTCACAGACCTGCGCGACCGAGTACCCGGTCAGCGTCAATCGCCGCGGTTTCCGCGTCACGGTTTGGGTGCCGTTGCCCGCCGCACTGACCACAGTCACCAACACGTTCTCCTTGAACCGCGACCCGGCCTGGGACGCAATCACCTCCCCCGTCGTCAAGACGGCCTCGCACATTCTCGATGGAAGTCCGTCGCTGACGTTCACCAAGTCGTTCAACAACAGTGGCTCGGGCGACTGCACCGCGAACGCCGGCCCGTACCAGCCTGGCCAGGCAGCGGTCGGTGACGCACGTTGCACGATCTTTCCCGAGGGCCTTGCGAACGACTACGTCCTTCGGTTCAACTCGACCGCCCCGGTCGCCAACGCGTACGTCATCGACAAGCTGCCCGCTCCCCTTCAGCTTCGGGCGGCGCTCGCTCCCCCGTCGGGTTGGACCGCCAGCTACACGACTGACTCCGGTTGCGGTTTGGCAACGTTGCCGACCGATCCGATGTGGACGACAGTCGTGCCGCCGGTCGCAAACATCGTGTGCGTGATGTTCACCAACCCGCTGACCGACACCCTGGCCAACACGCTGGTGGTCCCGATACTCGTTCGCCCAGGCCAGATTCCCGCACCGGGCAGCATCACGCTGGTCTCCAACTCTGCATTTGGCACAGGGTCGAACCTGACGCCCGCCACCACCGACCGCACCGCCACCCGCGTGGTCAGCATCCTCAACCGCCACGATCTCACCCAGCGGGTCTTCGCTACCCCGACCTCGGTGGTTGCCGGTAACCAGACGGTGATTCGGATCAACGGCCAGGACCTCCCACTGCTCGGAAACTTCGGCGCTCACAACTGGACGATGAAGACGACGTTGCCACCTGACCTCGACTTCGTTCCGGCTGGAATGGCTGGCAGCGACTTCCAGGTGACCAGCGCGCCAAAGGACACCACCTCACCACTAGTCAACCTCGCGGTCAACTGCTCGTACACCCTGGCCACCCGCGTCGTTCGCTGTGTGGCTGTCGGGGATGCTGTCAATGCCACGACGATCAGCGGCGCCGGAGCCGTCGTGTTCGACGTTGGATTCGCCGCCCGGGTTCGGCTGGGCACGACCAACGACCTGCCGATCACGGCGTACGGGTACAACGACCTGGGTGCCCCCGCCGACTACCCCACCTTCGGACCGGTGGACGGCGCTGGTGACTCGTTGTCGTTCATCGACACCCCTACTCGCCAGAGTTCGGCCAACACGAGTGTCGACGTCGTCAGCTCGCCCGCACTGAACCTTGCGAAAACGGTCGATGGCGGCGTCACAGATGTCACCGCAGGCGACACTGTCTCCTACACCCTCTCTGTCAACCACCTGGCGAACTCGACCGCCGACCTGACCAACGCCTACGTCTACGACTTCATGGGTCGCAACCCGGCAACCGGGACAGTCATCGGCACCGTCGCACCCAGCTTCGTATCGACAACGGTGGGCAGCCAGCCGATCGCCATCGCCTACAGCTGCACAGCTACCCCCAGCATCGCGAACGCCATCTGGGTTGCCGCGCCATGCGGCACGGTGACGGGGCTTCGATTCCGTCCGGCGTACGACGACCAGCTCAACGTCACCACCGACGGGCTGTACCCGATCGGAGCACCAGCGCTGACGATCGGCGTCACTGTGCAGGCACCGATCTCCTCCCTGCACCTCGGCACGATTGCCAACCAGGCAGGCGTGACCTCTGATCAGCAGCCCGGCACGCTGTTGTCATCGCAGCCGACGGTGGCCGTGCATCAGCCCGCCGACCTTTCGATCGTCAAGACGGATAGTGGCAACACAGGTGCGACGGTCGGCAGCACCATCACCTACACCGTGACAGTTGGCAACGGTGCCGCCAACGATGCTCTGCCGTCCAGCTCTATCGTCGTCAGCGACACCCTTCCGGCGTCGCTCGCCCCCGAGACTGCCGGCGGTAGCGGCTGGTCGTGCACGTTGACTGCACAGACATTCACCTGCAGTCGAACCTCCGCACTCGCTGCGAACACGGCACTGCCCGTCATCACCATCACCGGCACTGTCCTGCCGGGCGCACCGTCATCGATCTCCAACACGGCGGTCATCATCGTGCCTTCGGACCTGAACCCGAACAACGATCAGTCCACTGCCACCACCTTCGTCGTCGCATCGCCGGTTCCGACCACGACCTTCGCACCGACCACGACCACCACTGTGCCGACCGTGCCGGCCACCACGACGACCGCTCCCGAGCCGACAACAACGGTGCCGACGACGACTGTTCCGGCACCGACTGTTCCGGCGACGACTGTTCCTGCGCCACCGACGACGCTGACGACACCGACGGCGACGACACCGATACGGGCCGCGACGACGGCACCCGGCCCGCTACCCGTCACCGGGAGCGACGCTGTGCGCCTGCTGATGCTCGCTGGCAGCTCCTTGTTGTTCGGCCTGCTGTTGCTGGCGCTCTGCCGACGTCGGCGCTCTGCCAACGCCGGTTGACAAGATGTCCGGACGGCGCGCGTGGCGCCGTCCGGCAACCACCAAGTGCTCCATCAAGTAGCCGGCACCCGGTGCCGATGAACTGGCGCACGTTCATCAAAAGAGGGAACCTGTGGGTGCTGTACTTCTGAACGAACAAATCGAGAGCGACGAGATGCTCATCACGCGGTCCCGCGTCGGCGACAGCATCGCATACGCCACTCTCTACGAACGACACCGTGGGGCGGCCATGGCCGCCGCTCGGTGTCTCACTCGATCCGCCAGCGACGCCGACGACGTGGTCAGTGAAAGTTTCGCTCGGGTACTCAACGTCTTGCGCGGCGGCAAAGGCCCGCTGTCGGCATTCCGACCGTACCTGATGACGGTCGTCCGCAACACTGTCTACGAACGCACCCGACGAGGTCGCGAGACTCCCTCCGACCTGATCAGCGACATCGCCGACATCGCCAGCTCCGACGCTGCGGATCGTGACGCCGAGGCCCGCATAGCCCGCGAAGCCTTGGAGTCGCTGCCCGAACGGTGGCAGCTGATCCTGTGGCACACGGAGGTCGAGGGACGCAGTCCTGCGGAGGTCGCACCGTTGCTCGGGCTCGCGCCGAACAGTGTCGCGGCGCTGGCGTACCGAGCTAGAGAAGGCCTTCGCCAGGCATACCTACAGGCTCATGTCGGCGCCCAACGCGAACGCGAGTGCCGCACATTCGGCGCCACGTTCGGCGCCTACATCCGCGACAGCATGCCCGCACGGGAGCGTTCCGCCGTGGACGCTCATCTCGCCGATTGCGAACCGTGCCGGATCACTCTCGACGAACTTCGCCCCACCAACGAACGCCTGCGCGTTCTGCTGATCTTCGCGTTCCTCGGCGTCCCGATGGCCACCTACCTCGACGAACTCGCCAGAAGCGAGGGCGCAGGAAAACGTACGCACAGGGCACGACCTCGCGGTCGCGTCGCCCGCATGGTGGCTGGCACGACGGTCGCTGCGGCCGTCGTTGTCGGTGGCGTCACGTTCGCCGCACGCAGCGACGACAAGGGCAGTCCGGCTGGACTCTCAGCGGCGACAACCTTGCAAGCCACCACTCCGACCGGAGTCGCTCCGGCCACCACCGTTGCATCGACCACCGTTGCCACCAGCACCAGCACCACCACCTCGACCACAACCACAGCGGTCGCCGTCGAGACCACCTTGGTGCCGACGAGCGCTGCTGTTGTCGTGGCGAGCCCCGTCCACTTACAGCAGCCCGCGCCCACAACACCCACCACGACAGAAGTGGTCAACACCACAACGACGTATCTGATTCAGCACTTGGAGATGACCGGCACTCCCCTTGGTATCGGTGCAGCAGGCGGCGTCGCCACGATTTTGGTCCACATCGTCAATACGGGGCCCAACGACATCGCCAACACGCAAATCGCGTTTGGCCTGCCACCGGGCTTCGAGGTGGTCCCGGTGGACATCACCAGCGGCTTCGCATGTCTGGCCGGCAGCAACGTCTGTGACTTGGGGTTGCTGCGTCCAGGCGATGTGCTCAATCTCGGGATCGACATCTCGATTCCGCTCGGCGCAGTCTCTCCACTCATGAACTGGTCGCTCTCCGTCCTCGAGGGCACCTCGTCGGCGCTCACCGATCCGATTCCGTTCGTCTAGTCGCGTTGCTCAGCTGACGAGGTGGCGCCACATCGTGAGCGCCTGGCGGTGGGCGGCCACGTCGTGTGCACGAACGAGTCGGGCGCCGTTCTGGACGCTCGCGAGGTGAACGGCCAGGGTGCCCGCGACGCGACCCTCTGGCTGCTCCACGCCGGTCAGAACGCCGATGAAACGCTTGCGCGACGCACCGACCAGAACCGGGTGGCCGAGCGCGACCAACTCTTCGAGCCGGCGAACGAGCTGAATGTTCTGCTCGATGGTCTTGCCGAAGCCGAGGCCTGGGTCGACGATCACCGTCGGCACACCCTCGGCAAGCGCAAGCGCGGCGTGATCCCGAAGGAATGCGACGACGTGGACAACGACGTCGTCGTAGTCGGTGTGCTGTTGCATCACCGTCGGGTCGTCGACGGGCATGTGCATTGCGACCGCGGGCACCCCGTGACGAACAGCGACCGCACGCATCTGCGGATCGCGTAGGCCGGAAACATCGTTCACCAGACAAGCCCCTGCAGCCACCGCCGCCTCCGCGACCGCGGCGTGACGGGTGTCGATACTGACCGCAACACCCGTTGCAGCCAGGTCACGCACGACCGGCACCACGCGACGCAGCTCCTCCTCCAGCCCGACTGGCTCGGCCCCCGGACGAGTGCTTTCTCCGCCGACGTCGACGATGTCGGCACCCTCGTGCACGAGTCGCAGAGCGTGCGCGACCGCAGTGTCGAGCTCGTAGTAGAGGCCACCGTCGGAGAAGGAATCCGGCGTGACGTTGACAACACCCATCAACAGCACCTCGTGAGAGCCCGTCAGCGCAGCGAGGAATTGATCGGGATTCATGTCCCCAGTATCACTGCTGCCCGGCGACCGCGCAGCGAGTTGACCACGGCCAACTCATCGCACGCGTCCAACTCGGCCAACAGCAACACCCGCTCGCGAACCGCGCCAGACTCCACCAACACCTCGCGCCCGACACCCGGCAGCCCACCACTCGTGAGCGGCGGTGTGAACCATTCGTCGCCGAGGCGGTAGAGCAGGTTGGCGATGGTGGTCTCCACCACCTCTCCCCGTTCGTTCAACAACAGGACGTCGTCGGCACGCGAGTGTGCCGAGCGAGCCCGTTCGTACAGCGCGCGGCGAGTCGTCTTGTGGCACATGAAGGGATCGTCGCTGCGCACCCTCGCCGTCGACACCGCCAGACGAACAAGCGGTGGCGCATCGTCCAGATTGATGACTTCCAAGCGATGACGGCCGCGCCGATCGAGCACGATGCGTATTCGGCGAGGCTGCTCGGGCGGCGCCAACGCGCACACTTCTGCGGCGATCGCGGATGGGTCGCACGCGAACCCGAAATAGTCGGCCGACGCCGCCAGCCGACTCAGGTGGCGAGCCAAGTGGTGCACTCCCTCCACATCGAGGCGCAGCGTTTCGAACAGCTCGAAGGCCGGCCGCGCCGAACGCAACACGTCGACCTTCGACTCAAGTTCGTCGTCCTCGTCGGCTGGTACCGAGTCGTACGTGATGCCACCGCCTGACGCGAACTCCACGCGCCCATCTGACGCGTCAATCACCGCGGTGCGGATGGCAACGCTCCAGATAGACGACGGTCGCATGCCATCAACGGAAGGCGAGATCATCCCGATTGCTCCGCAGTAGAGGCCGCGCGGAGATGGTTCGAGGCGCGCGATCGCGTTCATTGCAGCAACCTTCGGAGCACCGGTGATCGAGCCGCATGGGAACGTCGCCCGGAACACGTCCGTCAACCGAACGTCGGCCCGCAGGCTGGCCCGCACCGTCGAGGTCAGCTGCCACACCGTCTCGTAACGCTCCACCCGGAACAATTCGGGCACGGTGACCCCACCGGGCGAGGACAAACGCGACAGGTCGTTGCGCAGTAGATCGACGATCATCACGTTCTCGGCACGGTCCTTCTCCGACGCTCGTAGTTCCTCCGCCATCAGCAGGTCCGCATCGGGTCTGCCGTGACGACGCCGAGTGCCCTTCATCGGCCGCGCCGTCGCCGTCGCGCCCTCGATCTCCAGGAACAATTCGGGTGACGCGCTGGCGACCACTGCTTCACCAAGGTCGAGGAACGCGTTGAACGCGCCACCCTGGGTGAAGACCATCGAGCGGTAGAGGTCGAACGGATCCGCAACCAACCTGGCACGAACACGATCAGTGAGATTGATCTGGTAGACGCCACCGGTCTCGATCAGTTCGCGCACCTGCTGCACGCCGTCTCGATACCAACGGCTGCCATGCGTGCGCACCACTCCGTCGACGAACGGGCCAGAGGTGGGCGCCTCGACCAGCAGCCCTTCGCCACGCGAGCCGAACGCGCAGAACCAGGCAAGCGGCAAGGTCCCACTCGCCGGAGCAGCCGGGAACGCAACGTCGAAGGCGCGAGCCGCCTCGTAGGTGACGAACCCCACCACCCACTCGCCGCGACCGGCGGCAGCTTCACCAGCCGCAATCACGCCGACGACATCGTCGATGTCGGTTGCCGCCCAGACCTGGGACGGTGACGAGAATTCGTAGCCAACGCCGCGGGTGACGTCGTCGAGCCGCACACGGCGCGGCATCCACCGTGTCGTGGTTGCGGGAGCCGTGTCAGCGAACGGCGTCGACACGGCCGTAGGTGGTGGTGCGCTGCTGAAGGCGACGGCCCAGTGGCGCCACCATGTCGGTGAACGTCGCCTCGGTCATCCCCTGGCCGTGCGCCGCGCCGGCGGCCCGCGAGATGTTCTCGTCCATCAGAGTTCCGCCCAGGTCGTTGCAACCGGCCCGCAGCAACTGCACCGCACCGGCCGCGCCCATCTTGACCCATGACAGCTGAATGTTGTCGATGAGCCCGCGATACGCAATGCGCGCGACCGCGTGCATCAGCAGGTTCTCGCGGAAGGTCGGACCGCGGCGGGCTGCGTGCTGCAGATAGATCGGCGAAGCCATGTGTACGAAGGGTAGACCGACGAACTCGGTGAAGCCGCCGGTGACCTTCTGTAGTTCCCGCGTGCGAACCATGTGCTTCGCCCACGACTCGGGATGCTCGATGGAGCCGAACATGATCGTGATGTTGGAGGCCAACCCGATCTCATGCGCGGCCGCATGGCAATCCAACCACTCGTCGGTGGTGATCTTGTCGGGGCACAGAACGGCGCGAACGTCGTCGTCCAGAATCTCCGCCGCAGTACCGGGAAGCGAGGCAAGGCCCGCATCCTTCAGCCGACCCAGGTAGGTGTGCAGGTCTTCGCCCAGCCGCTTGGCACCTTCGGTGACCTCGAGCGCAGTGAAACCGTGCACATGCATGTCGGGGACCGCGCTCTTCACCGCGTGGGTGACATCGATGTAGTAGTTGCCGTCGAAGCTGGGGTGGATGCCACCCTGCAGCGTCACTTCCGTGGCGCCCATCTCCCACGCCTCGACGGCACGCTGCGCAATGTCGTCCAGCGTCAGGAGGTACGGCGTGCCACGCAGGTTCAGGCTGAGCGGGCCCTTCGAGAAGCCGCAGAACTTGCATTTGAAGGTGCACACGTTTGTGTAGTTGATGTTGCGGTTGTGCACCCAGGTGATGGCGTCGCCGACGGCCTCGTGCCGCAGTTGGTCGGCCACTTCTGCAATGGCGACCACCTCAGGGCCACGTGCGCGAAACAGCGCCACGATCTGGTCGTGACCGATCTCCTGGCCTGCCTCCACTCCGGCCAAGACCTCAGCAATCACGCCGCTTGCCCGTCCGGCGCGCGGAGACGGCAACAGGACAGGCGGTGAGTTGGTTGCACCCGAGTACCACTGCGTACTGCGATGCCCGACGAGCACGACCTCGGCACCGTCCAGCACGACATCGGCGGCGGTCACCTTCTCGGGCCAGATTGCGCCTGGGTCGTCGCGACCCAGACCCTCCGCATCGCTGCGGTCCATCACACGGAAGCGCAGTGACAGTTGCAGCCACTGATCGGGCTTGCGCACGAACTCGGGGTAGATCGTCAGGCGCGGGGCGAGCGCGAACCCGCGGGCCTCGGTCACCTCGCGCAGCCGATCGAGGCCGGGCCATGGCCGTTCAGGGTTGACATGGTCGAGCGTGACGGGCGAGACGCCACCCCAATCATCGATGCCCGCATCCAGCAGCACTCCGAAGTCATCACTGAGATTGGGAGGCGCCTGCAGGTGGATCTCCGCCGGCAGGATCAGCCGGGCAACCGCAATGGACCACAGGAACTCGTCCTGCGGGCATGGTGCCTCGTGCTGCATGCCGGTACCCGGCTTGGGCAGGAAGTTCTGCACGATCACTTCCTGCACGTGACCGAACTTGCGATGTGCCTCGACAATCGCATCGAGAGCCGCAATCCGGTCGGCGCGCGTCTCGCCGATCCCCACCAGGATGCCGGTGGTGAACGGCACGCCTGCCCGGCCGGCAGCAGCCAGCGTAGCCAGCCGCCGCTCGGGGGTCTTGTCAGGTGCACCGCGATGGCATGGCAGGTCGCCACGCAGCGTCTCGATCATCATCCCCTGGCTGGGTGACACCTCGGCCAGCAGCCGCAGTTGTGCCTCGTCGAGCGCTCCCGCATTCGCATGTGGCAACAACCCGGTCTCGTCGAGCACCAGTTTCGCCATCGCATGCAAATAGTGCACGGTGCTGTCGTACCCGTTGCCCTGTAGCCAGGCGCGAGCGACCTCGTAGCGCTCCTCTGGTGCCTCTCCCAGCGTGAACAGCGCTTCGTGGCATCCCATCCGGGCGCCATCCTTCGCAATTTTCAGGACTTGCTCGGGCGAGAGGTACGGCGACTGCAGCCGAGCAGGCGGCTGGGCAAACGTGCAGTAGCCACATTTGTCGCGGCACAGCATGGTCAGCGGAATGAACACCTTCGGCGAATAGGTGATCCGCGTGCCGTGAGCCGCGTTGCGCACCCCCTGCGCTCTCCGCATCAGTTCGTCGAGCGGGGCGGAGAGCAATTCCTTGGTCATCGGCGCACCCTACCCATAGCGAGTACCAAAATAGAACCCAGTCGTCAACACGATAAGGTTCGGGCGCCTGTGAACGCCGCGACCAACACTCCGCAACTCGAGGATCTCCACCACGGCGGCGTCCACGACGGCGTCCACGACGATGCGACGACGTTGGAGCGCACACTCAAGTTGGTGGGCGATCGGTGGAGCATCCTCATCATCCGGGCGGCATTGCGTGGCATCCGCAGGTTCGATGACTTTGCCGACGACCTGGGCATCGCCCGCCCCATCCTCACCAAGCGCTTGCAGCGGCTGGTCGCTGGAGGCGTGATGGCGAAGGAGCGCTACCAGGAACGGCCGCCTCGCTACGACTATCGGCTCACCCCCGCCGGCGTGGCGCTGTCGCCCGCGCTGGTGGCCCTCATCAAGTGGGGCGAGCACCACCTGGCCGACGGCAGCGCTGAGATCGTCCTGGTCCACGCACCCTGCGGCACCGAACTGGAGCAGGGTTTTTGGTGCACCCACTGCGCCACCACCTTCGGCCCCACGGCCATTCGCGCGCTGCCACCCGTGGCCACACCCACCGCACGCGATAGAACGAAGTCATGACAGTTTCTGCGATCGTGCTGGCAGCGGGCGAAGGGTCGCGCATGCGATCGTCGCGCCCCAAGCCGCTGCACCTGATCTGCGGGCGCCCGATGGTGATGCACGTCATCCACGCACTGGAGACGGTGACCCCCGAACTCACCGTTGTCGTGGTTGGCCACGGCGCCGAGCGGGTGACCAAGAAAGTGCAGGAACAAGCCCCCGACTGGGCACATCTGACCTTTACCGAGCAGACCGTGCAGCGCGGCACTGGCGACGCGGCGATGGTTGGATTAGGGGCGTTCCCCGGCGACGACCTCGACGACACCTCCACTGTCATCGTCCTGCCCGGCGACACGCCGCTGCTGCAGCCCGCCACCATCGATGCACTCGTGGCTGCGCACAACGCCAACGAGTACGCGGCCACACTCATCACGTCCGTGCTCGAAGACCCCACCGGTTACGGCCGAGTCATCCGGGCTCCCTCGAAGACGGGCGACGGCCGGGTGCTGCGCATCGTCGAGCAACGCGACGCCAGCGCCGAGGAACGGGCCGTGCAAGAGGTGTGCACCAGCATGTACGCCTTCCGTCGCGACCTGCTGGGCCCGGCGTTGCGCCACCTCAGCCCCGACAATGCGCAAGGCGAGTACTACCTCACCGACGTCATCGGGTCACTGGCGGCCATGGGTCATCGCGTCGGCTGCGTTCAGGCGCAGGAGGCCGAGACCCAGGGTGTCAATGATCGTTGGCAGCTGGCATTGGCCGAGCGCGAGCTGCGCAGCCGCACCAACCGCCACTGGCTGCTCAACGGCGTCACGATGCTCGACCCGCGCCAGACCTTCGTGGATGTCACCGTGCAGTTGGGCCGCGACGTGACGCTGTACCCGGGAACGATCCTGCAGGGCGACACCGTGGTGGGTGTCGGCTGCGAAATCGGCCCCGACACCAGGCTCACCGACTGCTCGGTGGGCGACGGGGCCACCGTTCAGAACAGTGTCGGCGTGGAGAGCGACGTCGGCAGTTCGGCGCGCGTGGGTCCGTACGCCTATCTTCCTAGCGGTAGCTCGGTGGCGCCCGGCGCAGTCACCGGTGCCTTCTACACTGCGGCGGCCGACGACGACAACGCCAACGACAACGCCAACGCCAACGACAACGCCAACGACAACGCCAACGCCAACGACGGATGACATGACCGAACACGGGGGAGCCATGGAAAAGGTCACAACGAAACGGATGTCGCTCTACTCGGGGCGCACCCACCCTGAGCTGGCACAAGAAGTTGCGGACCACCTGGGCATCGAACTGGGCCACCCTGGCCTCGTCGAATTCGCCAACGGCGAAGTGCGCGCCCGGTTCGGCGAAAGCATCCGCGGCAGCGACGTGTTCATCATGCAGACCCACTGCGGGCACAACGGCCGCAGCATCAACGACTCGATCATGGAACAGCTGATCATGATCGACACCGCCTATCGCGCGTCGGCGAAGCGCATTACCGCCGTGTGCCCCTTCTACGGTTACGCCCGCCAGGACCGCAAGGCTGAAGGCCGCGAGCCCATCACCGCCCGCATGGTGGCCGACCTGTTCAAGTCGGCCGGCGCCAAGCGGATGGTCAGCATCGACCTCCACAGCGGCCAGATTCAGGGCTTCTTCGAGGGCCCTGTCGATCACCTCACCGCGATGCCGGTGTTGGAGAACTACCTGCGCCAGCACGCCGATGCTCCCGTCATCGTCTCCCCCGACGCCGGCCGCATCAAGGTGGCCGAGCGCATGGCGCAGCACCTCAGCGACCGCGGCGCCGACCTGGCATTCATCTACTAGCGTCGCCCAAAGGGCACCACCAACGTGGCGGAGGCGAAGGAAGTCATGGGCGATGTCGAAGGTCGCCTGTGCATCCTCACTGACGACATGATCGACAGCGGCGCCACCATCTGCTCGGCCGCCGACGTGCTGATGGCACGTGGTGCACGGGAAGTCTGGACCATGGCGACCCACGGTGTGCTCAGTGGCCCGGCCATTGCGCGCCTGGAAAAGTCGGTGATCAAGCGGGTCGTCGTCACCAACACGCTGCCATTGGCCCCCGAAAAGCAGATTGCCAAGATCGAAGTGCTGTCGATTGCCCCGTTGATCGCCGATGCCCTCAGTGCCGTCTTCGACGACACCAGTGTCAGCGAGATCTTCGGCGGCGAAAACCAGTCCTAGCGCCATTTGATGCACTGACAACTCATCACGACACGGGCGTGGCCGTTCCGGCCGCAACCCAGGTAACATTTTCCGTCGTTCTGTAACGCTCTGATCGAGGCCTCGTCATGTCCAACACCAAGCTCGCCGCCCTCCCCCGCACCACCACGGGTTCCCCCGCAGCCCGCCGGCTGCGCGCCGAAGGGCACATCCCCGGGGTCATCTATGGCCAGGGCATGACACCCGTCAGCGTCACCGTCGAGCGCCGTGAGCTGCGCCTCGCCCTCAGTGGTCCGGCCGGCAGCAACACCGTGCTCACCCTCGAGGTGGACGGCAAGAGCTACCCCGCCGTTGTCAAGGACATGCAGCGCCACCCGATTCGTCGCACCGTGGCTCACATCGACTTCCTACAGGTCAACATGAACGAAGAGATCACGGTCTCGGTCGCTGTGCACATCGTCGGCGAGTCGAAGGCTGTTGCAGCCGAAGGCGGCCTGATCGATGCCGCTGTCGACACCATCGAGGTCAGCTGCACCCCGAACAACATGCCGAACGCATTCGAGATCGACGTCACCGAGATGCAGCCTGGCGATGTCATTCGCCTGGCCGACGTACCGATGCCCAAGGGCGTCACCGCTCTGGGCGATCCGGAAATGCCGATCGTCACGATCCTCATCACCTCGGCGGCCGAAGCCGAAGCTGATGTGGCCGAGGCCGCCGAAGGCGACGCGGCCGACGAAGCCCCCGCCGCAGAGTGATCGCACGCCGGCGTGATCGACGCGATCATCGTCGGCCTGGGCAACCCTGGTAGGGACTACGCGCGTACTCGCCACAATGTGGGCGAGGAAGCCATTGCGCTGCTGTGCAAACGGTTGGGCGAGACGCTGAAGGCCAGCCGCGACAAGGCTCTGGTAGCCGAGACGCGCATGGGCGAGAAGCGTGTCGTGCTGGCCTTTCCCACCACCTACATGAACGAGAGCGGTCAGGCTGTCGGCGCGCTGATGCGTCGACACCGAGTCGTCGAGCCCGGCCAGCTGATCATCGTCCACGACGAACTGGATCTCGAGACCGGCGTCGTGCGGGTGAAAGCGGGCGGCGGACTGGCCGGCAACAACGGGTTGCGCAGCATCACGCAACACCTGCACACGCAGGACTATCTGCGGGTACGGATTGGCATCGGCAAGCCGCGCAGCAAAGAACAGGGCGCCGACCACGTGCTGTCCCGCGTGCCGAAGGCAGAACGCGAGATCCTCGATGTGATGATCGAACGCGCCGCCGACATCGTGGAAGTCATCGTCGCTGACGGCGTCGACGCCGCTATGCAACGTTTCAACGGCCTGTGACGGCTGGCCAGTAGCGGTCTGGTTGCCGCCACCCGCTGGCCGATACCCTGCATCGCCGCATGTCGCTCGCCCCGCTCCCCCGGTTTCTTCGCAACGAACCTGCGCTGACACAGGCGCTGGGCGACCCGACCGGTTTCGTTGCAGTCCCCGAGTCGGCCCGCGCCATCGCAATTGCCGCGCTCGCACAACTCGGGGACAAGCGGCCCCTGGTGGTTGCCTGCCCCACCGGAACCGACGCCGGGCAGCTCTACGACGACCTCGTGCAATACATGCCAGCGAACGAGGTCGTGCTCTTCCCCGCGTGGGAGACACTGCCGTTCGAGCGGGTCAGCCCCAGCGTGGAAACAATGGGCCATCGCATGGAAGTGCTGTGGCGTCTGCGCTCGCCAGATCGCTGCCCCGCCATCATCGTTGCCGGTGTGCGCGCGCTGCTGCAACGGCTTGGCCCTGGCGCCACCGAGGTCGACCCCATCCACGTCAGCAAGGGCGCCATTCTCGACCCCGACGCGCTGATGGCCCAACTCGTCCAGTTCGGCTCTCGCCGTGAAGAACTTGTCGAGCACCGCGGCGAGGTGGCGCAGCGCGGCGCCATCATCGACATCTTCCCGTCCACCTCCGACGCCCCGATTCGCATCGATCTGTGGGGCGACGAAGTAGACCGACTCACCGAGTTCGCCGTCAATGACCAGCGCAGCACGCTCGACCTCGACGAGGCGTTGGTGTTTCCCGCGCGTGAGCTGATTCCCACCGAGGCCGTGCGCGCTCGCGCCGCCGGTCTGGTGGCTACCGAGCCGTGGGGCCGCGAACACTGGGAACGCCTGGCTGAGGGCACCCTGTTCGACGGCATGGAGAGCTGGCTGCCGTGGCTGGTGGACGGCGACGAACTGATCACCGACGTGCTGCCCGCAACCGCGAAGGTCGCGCTCGTCGAACCGCGTCGCATGCGCGACCGCGCCAACGACCTGCTCGCCGAGGAAGACGACTTGGCTCGGGCGCTGGCCGGCACCTGGGCTCGTGACGCAACCAAGACCTTCCCGCGACTGCACGCCAACACCGACCGCCTGTTGGCCGACGGCCAGGCGATGTGGACCATCAGCAACGTGCCCGAAACTCCCGACTCACCGATGGTCAACGCCATGGGTTGGGGGCCGGTGGTGGGTGACGGCGAGGGCCTGGCCGGGCGTCTGCGCGAGTTGCTCACCGAAGGCTTCACCGTGGTCGTCGCCGCCGATGGCGAGGGCTCGGCGCAACGGATGGGCAGTCTGTTGCTGGACCGCGGCCTCAGCTTCAACATGGTTGGTCCCGACGCCAAGTTCACCAAACCTGGCGGCTACATCACCACCGCCCCGCTGCACCGCGGCTGCAGTGTGCCTGCGGCAAAGCTGGCCATCATCGCCGAGGCCGACCTCACCGGACGCCGTCGGGCACATCGCAAGGCCCGACCGCGCAAGCGGCAAGGAACCGGGCTTTTCGAGGACCTCAAGCCCGGCAACTACGTCGTGCATTACCAGCACGGTGTTGGGCAGTACGAGGGCATGGTCAAGCGCACCATCGGTGGCACCGAGCGCGACTACCTCCTGCTGAAGTACAAGGGCGGCGACAAGCTGTATGTGCCCAGCGACCAGATCGACGCGCTACGCCAGTACGTCGGCGGCGAGACGCCGGTGCTGCACCGCCTGGGCGGCAGCGATTTCGCCAAGGCCAAGAGCAAGGTTCGCAGCGCGGTGCGCGAGATCGCCCAGGAACTGGTGGTGCTCTACCAGAAGCGGGTCAACGCCACCGGCCACGCGTTCGGTCTGGACACGCCGTGGCAGCACGAGATGGAGCAGGCATTCCCGTACGTGGAGACGCCCGACCAGCGCAAGGCAATCGACGACATCAAGGTCGACATGGAACGCGCCTTCCCCATGGATCGTCTGGTGTGCGGCGACGTCGGGTTCGGCAAGACGGAGGTTGCGATTCGCGCCGCGTTCAAGGCCATCCAAGATGGCAAGCAGGTAGCCGTGCTGGCGCCCACCACGCTGCTCGCGACTCAGCACGGAAATACCTTCGCTGACCGCTTCGCCGGCTATCCGATTCGTGTGGAAGTGCTCAGCCGTTTCCTCACCAACAAGGAAGCGAAGAAGGTGATCGAGGGTCTCAAGACCGGCGAGGTCGACTGCGTCATCGGCACCCACCGCCTGCTGCAGGACGGCGTCGTGTTCAAAGACCTGGGCCTCCTGGTGGTCGACGAAGAGCAGCGATTCGGCGTGCAGGCCAAAGAGGCGATGAAGAAACTGAAGCACAACGTCGATGTGCTCACGCTGACCGCCACCCCAATCCCACGCACGCTCGAGATGAGCCTCGTAGGCATCCGAGATCTGTCGCTGCTGCAGACGCCGCCGGCCGACCGGCAACCGATCCTGACGTTCGTCGGCGGCTACGACGAACGTGTCGCCGTCGAAGCAATTCGCCGCGAGCTGCTGCGTGAGGGCCAAGTCTTCTGGGTGCACAACCGCGTGAAGTCCATTGACATGGCCGCAAGCCGCCTCCGAGAGCTGGTGCCGGAGGCGCGCATCGCCATCGCTCACGGCCAGATGGACGAGGGTTCGCTCGAGCAGGTGGTGGTCGACTTCTGGGAGGGTCGCTTCGACGTACTCGTGTGCACCACCATCATCGAAAGTGGCATCGACATGCCGACGGTGAACACCCTCGTCGTCGAGCGCGCCGACCTCTTGGGCCTCGGCCAGATGCACCAGTTGCGCGGGCGCGTCGGCCGCAGCGGTTCACGGGCTTATGCGTACCTGTTTCACCCGCCCGAGGCCCGCCTCAGCGAAGAGGCCTACGAGCGGTTGAAGACCATCGGCGAAGCCACCGAGCTGGGTAGTGGATTCAAGATCGCCATGCGCGACCTGGAGATTCGTGGCGCCGGCAACCTGCTCGGCGAATCGCAAAGCGGTCACATCGCGGCTGTTGGGTACGACCTGTACTGCCAGATGGTGACCGAGGCGGTCGGCGAGATGAAAGGCGAGCCACCGCCGAAGGTCGTCAGCGAACTCAAGCTGGATGTCCCCACGGACGCCTTCCTACCCGCCGACTACGTGGCCAAGGAAGAGTTGCGGCTGGAGGCCTACCGTCGGCTGGCAGCCGTCACCACGGCCGCCGAAGTCAGCGACATTCGCAGTGAGTGGGAAGACCGTTACGGGCCTGTCCCCGCAGCGGCGGAATCGCTACTGGCCGTTGGCTCGTTGCGCGCCGAGTGCAATCGGCTGGGCCTGCGCGATGTGCAGATTGTCGGCCAGCAGGCACGGCTTGGGCCACTCGATCTGAAGTTCAGCGAGGAGATGCGGCTGCGTCGCCTCAGCCGCGACTCGATCTACAAGGAGGACCAGCAGCAGGTGGTCGTGCCCTTCAAGCGCGGCGCCGACCCGGCCGTCTTTCTGGTCAGCTTCCTGCAGCAACTAATCCCGCCCGCCGAGTGACCACCGGCTAGAGGAAGTTGCCGAACTGACGCGATTCTGGCGTCGAGACCTGGCTCACAGGCTCAAAAGCGCGTCACTTCCGCCGTCAGGAAGTGGTGAGCCAGAGATAGCCGTTGGCGGAGAGTTGGGCGATGCCTTCGGGCGACACGCTGGCATCGGAGGCGCGGGCGACCACCGCGTCACTGACACCGACGTCGGCAAGGCAGACGACTGCTGTGCCGCGGCCGAAGTTGGCGACCATGGTGAACCTGCCGTGCGCCGGATGCGAACGGGTGAAGCACAGCACGTGCCTGTCGGGTGATGGCAGCACGGCGAACCGGCCCGACGCGTTCAGCGCGCCGATGGAGGCGCGATCAGCGCCGAGGCCGGTGAAAAGCGCGAACAATCGGGCTTCCAGTGTCCCCGCAAGATGGCGGCGCTGTGCAACCACCCAATCCATACGCGGGCGATGCATCCAGCGATTGTCGTCCGCCCTCGCAGGGTCATCGAGATAGTCGGCGTCGTTGCGCATTCCCAGCTCGTCGCCCATGTACAGCAACGGGATGCCGCCGTAGGCGTAGACGACTGCGTACAACAGCTCCAGCCGCGCGCAGGCCACGTCGAGGTGCACCATGTCACCGTCGGCGAGGGCGCGCTCGATTCCACAGAGCGATGCAGCACTGCTTGACGTGCGGCCATCATGTGTCTGCGGGTTGAACCGGAAGATCGCACCCGTGGCGAACGAACCAGCAAACTCACCCGAATAGAACGACAGCAGAAAGTCGCGGTGTGTGAACTGATTCCACCCGACCGATGCCGCATCGGCAGGCGTGATGGCCCACCCGATGTCATCGTGACAACGCACGTAGTTCACCCATGCGGAGCGTGAAGGGATAGGGCCCATTCGGCTGAGCGCGTTGGACATCAGTTCCGCGTCACCGGTGGCCAGGCTGCTCCACAGCATCACCATCAGCTGGTTGTTGTACGCCAGATCGCACTCGTGCCGCGTCGGCTCACCGGCGCCGAGGTACTGCGTCAGCTCCTCAGGGGCGACGATCGCCTCGGCCTTGAACGACGTTGCCGGCGCCGCCATCGACATCAACGCCCGCAACGTGGTGAGCAGCGTGTGCACTTCGGGAAGGTTCTGGCAAATGGTGCCCGTGCGCTTCCACATGAACGGCGCCGCGTCCAGGCGCAACATGTCCACCCCCTGATCGGCAAGGTGCAACATCGCGGCGAACATCGCCCGGAAGACCTTCGGGTTGGCCCAGTTGAGGTCCCACTGGAAGTCGTGAAACGTGGTCCACACCCACTCCTTGCGCTCTGCGAGCCAGGTGAAGTTGCCCGGCGCGAAGCTGGGAAACACCTCCAACAGTGTTGCTTCATACTCATCGGGCAGCACCCGGTCCGGGTAGAACAGGTAGAAGTCGTGGTACTCGGGATTGCCAGCGCGGGCCTCCAGCGCCCACGGGTGCTCGGCAGCTGTGTGGTTCACCACGAGATCGATGCAGAGGTTCATCCTGCGATCGTGGAGCTGATGAGCGAGCGACGCGAGATCGTCCATCGTCCCCAGCCGCGGATCGACTTCGTCGTACGACGCAACGGCATAGCCACCGTCATTGGCACCCTCGCGGGGCCGTAGAGCGGCATGAGGTGCAAATAGGTGACGCCAAGCTCAGCCAAGTAGTCGGCGCATTCGGCAACACCTGGAAGCGTGCCCGCGAACAGGTCGGTGTAGCAGACATAGCCCACCTGGTCCGGCCCCTGGAACCATCCTGGATTTGCCTCGCGAGCGAGGTCGCGCACGAAGAGCAGCGGTGCACGAGACACCACACACGCTGTCACCATCTGGTGCAGACCGGCCAGCAACAAGCTGCCGCCGTCCGGGTACAGCTCCATGACACCGTGTTCGACCGTGGCCCAGTGCCGTTGCAGGCGCGCGGCCAGAACTGCGTCTCGAATTGCCCCCTGATCATCGTCCTCGGCAGTCACCTGATCCCACGACACGCTGCCGAGTGTATTGTCGTCACTATGCAAGCGCTTACAGAGACTGACCATGCCGCAGGACCGGACGGAAACAACCCGGCAGCAACACCTCATCTGTCCGGCCCGGACTGGTGGCGCGGGGCGGTTGGGTACGAGGTGTACGTGCGCAGCTTTCAGGACACATCCGGCAACGGTGTGGGCGATCTGGCAGGCGTCACCGAGCGGCTGGGGTACCTCGCGGCACTGGGAGTCGACGTTGTGTGGCTCACTCCCTTCTACGCCAGCCCAGGGTTCGACAATGGCTACGACGTGGCTGACTACCTTGCTGTCGACCCGCTGTTGGGCACGCTCGACGACTGGGACCAGTTGTCACAGGCGGCCAAACGACTGGGCCTGCGCCTGTTCATCGACATCGTTCCGAATCACACCTCGAGCCATCACGAGTGGTTCCGCCAGGCCGTCGCCGACCCCACAGGGCCGTTCCGCGACTACTACGTCTGGGCCGACGCAGCACCCGGCGGCGGCCCGCCGAACAACTGGGTCAGCCACTTCGGTGGGCCGGCATGGAGCTTCGACCCGGGCGGCTCCGGTCAGTACTACTGCCACCTCTTTCTGCCCGAGCAGCCCGACCTGAACTGGGCCAACCCGAAGGTGATGGAGGAGTTCACCACCATCTTGCGCACCTGGTGTGAGCGCGGCGCCGATGGCTTTCGAATCGACGTCGCACATGGTCTCACGAAGGACCCTGCGCTGCGCAGCAACCCGCAGCTGCGCGAGGTACACGAAGGCATGCACCCCATGGACGTGTTCTCTTCGTTCGAGCACATCTACGACCTTCACCGTCACGAGACCGCAGTGCTGTTCCGACAGTGGCGCGATGCGGTGGCAGATCTTGGCGCTGTGCTGGTCGGCGAGATGGACACGCGCGATGTCGACCGCTTCGCGGAGTACGTGAAGGACCAGAACGCGCTCCATGCTGCCTTCGTCCTACAGGTGGGCCTCAGCGAATGGGAGCCGGAAACCACCATCACGACCATGCTGGAATACCAGGCAAAGTCCAACGGCGGCACGGCATGGGAAGTCTCCAATCACGACCAGGCCCGCGCCGTCTCGCGCTATGGCGGTGGCGAGGTTGGCCTTCGTCGCACACTCGCACTCACTACGCTGATGGGCGCGTTCGACGGCATGCTGTTCATCTACCAGGGAGAGGAGCTCGGCCTCCCTGACGCCGTCGTGCTTGGCCACATCGAAGACCCGATGAGCGCCCGCAATGGCGAAGGCGTGTGGAGTCGCGACGTGGCTCGCGCGCCGATGCCGTGGAGCTCCGACCCTGAAAAGGGCTTCACCTCGGCACCCGTTGCGTGGCTCTATACCGAGGCGTTACCGACGGAGCTCACTGCCGACTTCCAGACCGACTCGCCGCATTCGACCTGGCGGCGGTACCGAGAGCTGGTCGGCTTGCGCAAGCAGCACCCTGCGCTGTGGCAGTCTCCGTTCGAGCTCGTCGAACACGGTGCAGGCCACATCGTCATCGCTCGTGGCGACTTGCGCATTGTCGGCAACCTGTCCGATGCACCCATCGCTGTTCCTGCGCTGGACGGCGCTGAGATCGTCTTCCAGTCGACTCGCGACACTTTCTCAGTGGTTGATGGCGTCACCTGGGTGGCGGCAGAAGCCACGGTGGTCGGACGTATCGCTTCGGATCTCGGCGCCGGTTAGCTGCCGACTGCCATGGGGGAGGACATCTCCGCAAACGACAGCAGCACACTGGGTAGGGCGACGATCAACGACGTCGCTCGTGCTGCGGGAGTCTCCACCGCGACTGTCAGCCGTGCGCTGCGCAATCACGCGTACGTTGCCGAATCGACGCGACGCAAGGTGCTGCAGGCCGCCGAACAGCTTCTCTACGTCGCAAACTCCAACGCGGCCGCGCTGGCCTCAGGGCAGACCCGAACGGTCGGACTGCTGGCCCCGCTACTGACCAGTTGGTACACCAGCGAAGTGGTCGCCGGAGTGGAAGAAGTGTTCTCACTTGCGCGCTACGACCTGCTGATCGGTACCGCCAACCCCTTGGCCCGCGAACACATCTTTCGTGGCGACGCGCGCTTCCAGCAGCGAATCGATGGCGTCATCCTCGTCGACGTTTTCTGCTCGGAGGACGGCGCCCGCCAGCTCGCCGCGCTCCATACACCCGCAATCGTTCTCGGTGAACGCCTCACCTCCGTCACGTCGATCTCGGTCGACAACGAGCGCGGTGCGCGCATGGCTTGCCAGCACCTCGTCGAGCTCGGCCATCGTCGTATCGGTCTCGTCGGTGGTCACGCACACATGGACGTGGGGCACAACGTGCCCGCCGAACGCGCTGCTGGCTTCAGAGCCGCACTCGCGGCGGCCGGTCTGAAGCTGCCAGCGCAGATGGTCGTCGACGGCGACTTCTCCATCGAAGGCGGCCGCAAGGCGATACACACACTGATGAGCCGCGCGAGGCCGCCAACTGCCGTCTGGCTGATGTCCGACGAGATGTGTTTTGGCGCGCTGCAGGCCTTGCGCGAACTTTCCCTCGTCGCCGGCCGCGACGTTTCAGTCATCGGCTTCGACGACCACCCTGCCTCAGGCGCCTTCGGTCTCACGACGATTCGCCAACCAGTCCGCGACATGGGCAGGCTCGGGGCGCGGCTGATGCTCGACCATCTGCAGGGTGTCGGCAGCGTCACGCACCACCCGATGGAGCTCAGCTTGGTCGAACGAATCACGTGCGGCCCACCTCCGTGGCCCACTTCCACTACCGTGCACATGGTGAACTGAACCCATGCGCCTGCAACTGGTGAAGGCTGCCGAGCACGGCAGCGTGGTCAACTGGCCGCTCGACCAACCGCTCTCCGAGTGGTCGATCGACGGCATGCAGAAGGTCGCGGGTCTGCATCGCCATGTCGTGCGCATGGTCGAGGGACAGATCTCGTATGTGGTCAAGGAGATCCCCGACCGCCTGGCCGAACGAGAGTGGCGCCTGCTGCGCGAATTGGCCGAGTCCGGGTTGCCCACCGCCGAGGTCATCGGCGTGGTCACCGGCCGCGACGACGACGCCGACGGACTGTTGATCACCCGACACCTCGACTTCTCGCTGCCCTACCGCACGTTGCTGTCAGGTCGCGGACTGCGCATTCCGTACCTCGGCGAGCGGATGCTGGACGCATTGGCCGGGCTGCTCGTTCGGTTACACCTGGCCGGCTTCTACTGGGGCGACTGCTCGCTCTCCAACACTCTGTTCCGACGCGACGCCGATGCGCTCGCCGCGTACATCATCGACGTCGAAACCGGTGAACGTCACGAGGTGTTGAGCAGCGGTCAGCGCCAGGTGGACTTGCAGATCGCCACCGAAAACGTCCTCGGCGGTTTGCTGGACCTGCAGATGGGTGGGCTGCTTGCCGACGGCATCGACCCGGTGGAGACTGCGCTCGCCATCGAGCAGTCCTACGAACGGCTCTGGGAAGAGCTGACCGGTGTCGACGAGTTCAACGCAGATGAAACCTTCCGGGTCGACAAGCGCCTCCGACGTCTCCACGAGCTTGGGTTCGACGCGGCGGAACTCGAACTGGTGACCACCGTCGACGGCTCGCGGCTGCGGCTGGTGCCGCGTGTGGTCGAGCACGGCTTCCATGCGCAGCGTCTGCGGGCGCTCACCGGGCTGGAGGCGGGCGAGAACCAGTCGCGCCGGCTGCTCAACGACATCAGCCGCTACGGCGCAGTGCTCGAACAGCGCGGCGGACGCAAGGTTCCCGAGTCGGTCGCTGCCGCTCGCTGGATGGACGAGCGATTCGAGCAGGCACTTGCCGCCATTCCGCCGGAAATGGCCAGCAAGCTGGAGCCAGCCGAGCTGTACCACCAGGTACTGGAGCATCGCTGGTTCCTGTCCGAGCGCGCCGGTGGCGACGTCGGGCTGGACGAGACGGTTGCCTCCTATGTGGCCGACGTGCTGGCCACGGCTCCCGCCGAGCAGATCCTGACGATCTACGACATCTAGGCGCCAGCGCCAGCGCCTACGCCGCTGCTTCGAACTGCGCCCATACATCGGCCGCAGCCGGATGCTCCTGCACACGTGCGTGCAGGAGATCGCGCTGCACAGCGGCGGCAAGGGCCGGCTGGTCAACGGTCGCCCACTGCACCAGGCCGCTCCAGAAGCGTTCGATCAGTTCACGACCGGCGATCGTGCCGCCATCGATGGTGCGGAAGGCGACGCTGGCACACTCACCGAGGTAGAGGCACAGCGACGACACGTGGATCTTCTCGTCGGCACGAATGCGCCCGACAATCTCGGCAGCTTCCTCGGCCTGCGCCCGACGATCGACGAAGAGCGAGGGCGTCCGCAACAAGGCCTGCGTGTCGGCGAAGCCGATCTCGGCGCGGAACTCGATGACGAGCAGGTTCATCAGTAAGGACAACAGGCCTTCCACCTCGGGCGCCACCTCCGGCATGACTCTGGCACCCGCTTCGGGACGTGCGATGTTGACCGGTGGGTCCGCGTCCGGGTAGGCACCCGCCCCGAAGGCGAGGTCGCGAGCGACGAACCACATCACGTCGTGGGCACCAATGGCGCCCTCGACGGGATCGGCGACACCGCCCTCATCCCACCCATGTGCCTTCAGCAGACCCTTGCCGAGATGACCGATCGCCATCGTCGAGATGTCAGCCTCGATGTGCGGCGCAAGCGAAGGAAACTCGACCTCGGCCAGCAGACGGCCGCGAGCCTCGATCTTGCCGGTGATGGTGAGCGTGTTCCAGAACGTCTGGCCAAGCCCGTGACGCAGCAGCACCTGCGACTGCTCGACGGTGGGCAGACGAGTTCCGCCCAGCAACGACGAGTCAGCGTTCAGGGGATGGCCGCCACGGGCGATGAGTGCCTGCGTCCATGCCTCCAGTGCGGGAACACGGACCAGGGCGCGTGGCGGCTGGTAGGTGCGATCGGGGTGAAAGCCGCCATGCATTCGCCTGCCGGCGACCACATGTGGGGTCAGATCAGCGTGGTCGCGCAGCAGTTCTTCCTCGGTGTACACCAGGGCAGTCATGGGCGAAGCGTACGCGTTGTCAGCGGCCGAGTCCCTGCCGGACGGCGGGAACGGGGGGCTGAGCGGCAGCGCACGGTAGCCTTGCTGCCCGATGAGCCAGCTCAAGAACCGCCTTCAAGCCCTGTCGTTGCTCGATCGCGCATTTTCCGCGATGACCGATGAGGAGCTTGCCACCCTTGTGGCCTCGCTGCCCGAGGATCACGTCGCCGCACTCGATGAATTGTGCGGTGCCCGCGAGGGCGGCTTCACCGATGTCGAAGCCCGTCTGCTTGCCGTGCGCGCCACGACTGCCCGCGGTCGCATGAACGGCGGCCTCGAGCAGGTCGCCACGCTCGTCACCGACCCGGCGCTCGCCAAGTGCATCGACGCATTGGGCGACAACTCCGACAATCCGAACGAGGAGCAGCTGCTGGAGGTCACCCCCGCACTCATCGAGGAGTTCGGTCTAGCCACCACCCGGCTGATGCTTGCCTCGTCCGTCGCCGGCGAAGCCGCCGCTGCCGAAGTGCTGACCCGTGTGCTGAAGCACGACGAGACCCTTGCATTGCCGCCAGTCGAGCGCGTCGAGGTGGAAGTGCTGCCCGCACGCACAGCTGATGACGAGACGAAGGCCAAGCGCAAGACTGCCAAGGAGAAGAAGCAAGCCGAGGCTCGCCTCGCCCGCGAACAGCAGCTCAAGGCCCGCCACCGCTAACTTCGGCGTTCATGTGGGGTACCACCGCAGCCCAGCGCCGAAGCTTGGGGTCAGTCGAGCAGGGTGCCTTGCTCGTGGCGGAGCAGCCATGACTTGGCTTCGAGACCTGCTGCGAAGCCGGTGAGCGAACCATTGGCGCCGATGACGCGGTGGCAGGGCACGATGATACTGATCGGGTTGCGGCCGTTTGCTGCGCCGACGGCACGCGACTTACGCACATCGCCCAGCCGCCGGGCCTGCTCGCCGTAGGAGATGGTGGCGCCGAACGGAATCAGCCGCAATTGCAGCCAGGCGGACTGTTGGAAGTCGGTGCCGACCGGGTCGAGCGGAACGTCGAACTCGTAGCGGTCACCCGCGAAGTACTCGCCCAACTGCGTGATCGCCTTGCGCAGGACCGCCGCCGCGGCAGGGTCACCCTCATCTGCCGATAGCAGAAGATCGGGCTCGTCGAGCTCGTTCGGCCACAGCACCGCCCGCAGCCCACGGGGACTGGCGATCAGGGTCAGCTCGCCGACCGGGCTCGACATCGTTGTGCGCGATAGATCGTCCTTGAGGCCGACGACGGGGAGGGTCTTTTCGCTGCGGTTCATGATTGCTCCTTCACAAGTTTGCCCACAGATGGTGGAGTGCGTACGTGCGCCACGGCCGCCAGGCCTCGGCACGAGTCGCGGCGCCGCGAGGGGTGGCGTCGGCGCCGAGCGCGGCGAGCGCGTGCTGCACGCCGAGGTCGGTGGGTAAGAACACGTCGGGGTCGCCAAGGGCGCGCATGGCCACGTAGCCAGCGGTCCAGGGGCCAACGCCCTTCACCCCTTGCAGCGCGGCGATCGCTTCCGACCGGTCGCTGCCAGCGTCGAGCACGAGTGAACGGTCGGCGATCTTGGCGCACGCGTCGATCAACGCTGCGCCGCGTGCTCGCGGCATTGCGAAGTCGTTCGGCGAGAGACCGGCAATGGTTGCGGCGGAGGGAAACGCATGGGTGACGCCGCCCACCGGCTCGGCGAGCAGCTCGCCATGCGCCGCCACCAAACGTGATGCCAACGTGCGGGCGCCGACGACACTCACCTGCTGACCCAGCACGGCTCGCACCAACAGCTCGGTGCCGTCAGGATGCCCGGGTGCTCGCAGACCGGGTCGCTTCTCCACGAGCGGTGCCAACAGCGGGTCAGCGGCGAGATGGTCACGAATGGTCGCGGGGTCGCAGTCGAGGTCGAGCAGGCGACGTGTGCGTTGCACCGCTGCCTGCGCGTCGGCCACATCGTCGAGCGTCAGCGCGCACGACACGGTGGCCCCGCTCACGGTGATCGATACGACACCGAGCCCGCGGGCGAGCCGAAGTGAGCGACGGTACGACGCCCCCTCGACAACCTCGACGCCGGGCACGGCGCGCAACGCGAGGAACGCCAGCAGCGCATCACCATCGAACGGCTCACGACACGCGAGGCGCACTGTCAACGGACCACTCACCGGGCCAGGTGACTTCGCCGCTCGCATGTCAGTGGGACTGGCGGCATAGACCTCGCGTATCGTGTCGTTGAATTGGCGAACACTCTGAAAGCCGGCAGCAAATGCGACTTCCGTGATGGGCAGTGTGGTGGTCTCGATCAAGATCCGAGCGGTCTGAGCACGCTGCGCACGAGCGAGCGCGAGGGGGCCGGAACCGACCTCCGCAACGAGCAGCCGATTGACCTGGCGTTCGCTGTAACCAAGCCGGGTGGCCAGCCCACCAACGCCCTCGCGATCGACGAGACCGTCGGCGATCAATCGCATTGCGCGGCCGACAACATCTGCTCGTGAGTTCCACTCTGGCGAACCGGGCGAGGCATCCGGACGGCACCGCTTGCACGCTCGATACCCGTTGGACTGCGCAGTTGCGGCAGCACGAAAGAACTCGACGTTCTGCGGCTTGGGAGTGATGGCCGGGCACGACGGTCGGCAGTAGATGTTCGTGGTCCGAACGGCGGTCACGAACCAGCCATCGAACCGTGAATCGCGGCTCTGGATGGCCCGGTAGCAGTGGTCATTGTCGAGGAGCACTCACACAGTGTGCCCGTTCCCGGTATCGTTGACTAGCGGCTTTCGGACATCACCGACGAATGCCTTCGTGCCGCCTAGAAGACCTCGGCCACATCCACCGAGACGGTCAGAGTCTGCCAACTGGAGGGCCCGATCACGACACCGCGCACCGGTGCAACATCGTCGTAGTCGCGACCCCACCCGACAGTGACATGTCGCAACGGCGGCATCTGGTTGTTGGTCGGATCGAAATCGATCCAGCCGAATTCCCCGGCCCATACCGAGCACCACGCATGGGAGGCATCGACGCCGACCAGCTTGGGCTCACCCGGTAGCGGCACCGTTTCGATGTAGCCGCTGACGTACCGCGCGGGTAGCCCAACAGAACGCAGCGCAGCGCATGACACGTGAGCGAAGTCTTGACACACACCGCGACGCTCGGAGAGCACAGAGTGCAACGGTGTCGAAAGGTCGCTGAAGGTTGGGTCGAACTGAAACTCGTTGAAGATGTGATGGCACAGGTGTTGCACAGCCGCGATCACTCCCCTGCCACTGGTGAACACATCGCCGGTCAGTTCCCACAGCGCAGCGAGAGCGGGGGTCTGCCATGTGTGCGCAAGGAACGGCCCGACCTCAGCGGCAACGTCGCCACGAGCACCGGCAGCCCTCGCCACGACGCCCTCCCACGACGTGTCACCCTGAGGCAGTTCACCCGTCTCCAACCCGACCTCCAGATTGGAGGTCACCGTCAGCGCGAAGTGCGGATGGTGAACGGCGAAGTGGACGACGCGATTGCCGAACGGATCGAGCGACTCCTCCCACTCGTCGGCCAGTGGCGTCACATCGATCTCCGCGCTACGCACGGTTTGCAGCGGTGTGTCGCGCGGCAGCAGTCGAGCGACGGTGAAGCCATCGGCCATCGCAGTGCCGTAGATGTACTCGGTGCGGTGCGTGACCCGGAACGTGCGCACGGTCTAGAACCCGCCCATCAGTGTTGGGTTCACCGGGTCCGCGAACCAGTGCTGGCCGATGGCATCGGACAGAGCCAGCAACGGGCCGCGCACGGCCAGTACGTAGCTGTCCAAAGAAACGCGCCGCTCGCCGGCCACATGATCGTCGATCTCCGCAATCGCGGCTGCGCTCGCCTGCTGTACCAGGTCCACGCCCTGCGGCCAGGCCAGCGCGGCCACATGCTCGCGCAGACGGTCGAGTTGGAACGCCAGCCCGCGAGGGTTGGCGTCGTCGCGCAACAGCAGCTCCAACACAGCGTTGAGATCGACATCACTGCGGTAGCGACGGCGGTAGGCGACAAGGCTCTCGTTGGCTCCCAGTACGGCTTCCGACAACGGCTGCAGCGCCATCGGTGCTGAGTCGACGCCCAATGCACCCTCCACCGAGCCAAGCACGGCGAGCGCCCGCTCCAGGCGCCGCCCAAGGTCCAAGAAGCGCCACGCCGGACCGCGCACGGTGCTCTCCATCACCAAACCGGCCAGGGCCGCAAGGTCGACCAGCACCGAGTCCAGTTCATCCGTCGGCGATGCCTCGTCCAGCAGTTGGCCGTGTGCGCGCGCAAGCCTGCCCAACACGCGGCCAGTCATCTTGCTGAGGAACTCGCGCACCGATGATGCCTCTTGCACCAACAGGGCCAACTGCTGCGCAGCGACGGCGACTGTTGCCTGCAGCGACCCGGTGAGGCCGACGTTGAGGGGTAGCTCCGAAGTCGAGAGCCGTGGCTCATTGCGGGCGGCGGCCAGGAGCGCGCCCACGCCCATCGCCCAGCCGCCATCGCCGACGGACGTGAGCATCGGGTCTTGGTCCAGCTGAACACCAACGACTCGGGCGGCGCGTACCGCGACCTCGGCCCGTTCGGCGGCACGACCCAGCCAGTACAGCGCATCGGCGGCACGCTTGGGCACCGACGGTCCGAAATCCACCTGCGGAGGCGCCATCACCGCCACCGGCCGCGGGGCCGTCGTGCCCACGACCCACACATCCTTGGCCAGTAACGCCGTGGGCCACTCGGGGGAGTCGCCGGGTGCCAGCACTCGCCCGACACCACCCAGCATGACGGCGTGGCCGTCGGGGCCATTCAACACCTGCAGCCGCAACACCACTCGCCGCGGCTCGAGCGCCGAAGCCCCGCGGCCGGTGAAGACGGGTGCCGTGGCGAGCAGTTCCCCCATCGTCAGGTGGTCGATCTGCAACCGGTCGCCGAGCAGGCGCTCCGCCGCGGCTCCGAGATAGGGCCGCAGTTCCTGCTCCTCAGCAAGGCCGCTACCGTACGCGTTGGCCAACGTCACATGCCCGCTGCGTGCACCCCACACAATGCCAGGCACACCGCTGCCGCCACCACGGTGACCGCGCTCCAACGGGTCGAGTAGTTCGTCCTCCAGCCGGCGATACACGACGTCGATCGGCTCCAAACCATCGAGTGCACGCAGCCACAGACGGCCCTCGCGGATGACGAGATCGGCACCTTCGACGAGGTGGTACCCCAGTCGAGTCGCGAGGTAGCTGTGTTCCACATACGTGGGGTGCGCCGGACCTGATGTGAGCACCACGGCGCGTGGGCTGGGTCGGTCAGCTGGAGCGGAGGCCGTGAGCGAACGACGCAAGCGATCCGCGTGTGAGGCAATCGGAGCAGCGCCGGCGGAACGAAGTCCGTCGGGCAGCAGCCGAGCCAACACCGCTCGGTTGAGTAGCGAGTACCCCAAACCGCTGGGTGCGTCGGTGAGGTCGCGAACGACGCGCCACGTGCCATCGGCGGCGCGAGTGACGTCGAGCGCGTAGTGCATCAGCCAGCGCGGTGGGGCAAAGCCGGCGGTGTGCGCCCTGAACGACGGCAGTGAGTACAGCATCGACGCAGGCACGACGCCGTCGCGCACGAGTTGCCGTTCGCCTGCGGAGTCGACCAGTAGCGCCTCCAACAATCGCATTCGCTGAATGGCTGCATTGGACAGCACGGCGAACTCTGCCGCATCGAGGACGTACGGCAGCGGGTCGAGGCGCCACGGCCGACTCTCGACCCGAGCGGCAAAAGGCACGCCGTGGCGGTCCGTGCCACGGTCGAATGCCAGCTCGTGCACCAAGTGCCCGGCACCTTCTGCGTCGAGCAGCCGATCTGCATCGCGCTGACGGTCGTGCAGCGCAGATGGCTCCATCGAGCCGACTGCATGGGTGGCGATCGCCCACGTCGGTCGCGGGGCGCCACACGAATCGAACGCCTCGTCGTAGATGTTCGGTTGCGCGTTGAATGCGCTGTATCCGGAGTCCGCCGACGACGTCATGCAGTTCCGCTGACGAACGTCTCGTAGACGCGAGTGTTGAGATCCGCCAGGGCGGCCTGCACACGATCCATTGCTGCGTCCAGCGCCACCCCGTCGTCGGACTGCGCCGGCAAGGTTGCCAACAGTGCTTCCATCTGGTCGACCGCCGGCAACGTGTCGGGTGCTCGCGGCAGACGCGACAGCGCTGACCGCATGCGCTGCACACAACCCGCAACTGACCTCGGGAACGTCTTGTCGAACAACAGGAACCTGACCACGGAGGTGCCCTCGATGGGACCCCGCTGCGAGCGTTGGTACATCTGCATGGCAGTGACGCTCTTCAGCACGCCCATCCACTGCACCTCATCGTGGTCATCGGTGGATTCGGTTGCCGAGAGCAACGTGGCTGCGCGCACACCAAGAACGCGCGTCGTCATGTCGGCGCGTTCCACCATCTGACCCAACCGCCACAGCTCGTACGCCTGGTCGCGACGCATGACGCCCGAGATCACGCCGTCCAGACGTTGACAGTCGGTCATCACCCTGCCCAGGTAGCGGGCGCGACTGCGTCGATCCACGCCGGATTCCGTGTCGCGGCTGGTGAACAAGTAGAGGTCGTTGACCGCCTGCCACGCTTCGCGAGGCAACACCTCGCGGGTGGTCCTCAGGTTCTCGCGAGCAGCGGCCACGCTGGACACAACGCTGCCACCATTCGACGGGTCGGCCACGAGGAAGCGAACAATGTCGCTCTCCTGCACCCGCGCATGACCGGCGTCGTACTCCTGACGGCTACCGGCAACGGCGAGCAACGGCTCCCACGACGAGGCAACGCCAAGTGGCAGGTCGAGGATCAGGTCGGTGAAGCTGCGCACGACTCGAGCCGTGTCCTCCGCACGTTCCATGTAGCGCGCGCCCCAATAGAGGTTGTCCGCGACGCGAGACAGCAGCATCAGGCCTCCACGATCCAGGTGTCTTTGCTGCCGCCACCTTGCGACGAGTTGACGATGAGCGAGCCCTTGCGCAAAGCAACACGAGTGAGGCCCCCCGCCGACACATAACTGGTGGCGCCACTCAAGATGAAGGGCCGCAGATCCACGTGGCGCGGTTCCAGCGCTCCGTCGCACAGGGTTGGCACCGTGCTGAGCGAGAGCGTCGGCTGGGCAACCCAGTTGCGTGGATCGGCCTCGATGCGCCCGATCGCCTCATCGAGTTCGGTACGGCTGGCGAGGTTCCCGATGAGCAGCCCATAACCGCCACTCCCGTTCGCCGGCTTGATCACCAGCTCGTCGATGTGCTCGATCACGTACCTGCGCTCGTCGTCATACACGCAGCGATACGTCGGCACGTTGGGCAGCATGGGCTCTTCTTGGAGGTAATAGCGAATGAGATCCGGCACCCACGCGTACACGACCTTGTCGTCAGCCACGCCCGCACCCGGGGCGTTCGCAATCGCAACGTTGCCGCCGCGCCACGCCCGCATCAGGCCAGGCACACCAAGTGTGCTGTCTTCGCGGAACACTTCCGGGTCGATGAAGAGATCGTCGACCCGGCGGTAAATGACATGCACCCGTTCGAGGCCGTCGATGGTGCGCATGTACACGCAGTCGTCGTCGCCGACCACGAGGTCGATGCCCTCCACCAGCGCAGCACCGATGCGCTGAGCAAGGAAGGAGTGCTCGAAGTAAGCGCTGTTGAAAATGCCGGGAGTCAGCACCGCAATGGTCGGCTCAGTGACACCATCGGGCGCGATCGACGTCAGCATGCGGTTGAGCTCGTCGGTGTACGCGTCGACGGGGAGAATGCTCTGCTTGGCGAACAGATCGGCAAACGCGCGCTTGGAGATGGCGCGGTTCTCCAGCATGTAGCTGACGCCACTGGGCACGCGGAGGTTGTCCTCCAACACGTACATCGTGCCGTCACCATCGCGCACCAAGTCGCTGCCGCTGATGTGCGCCCAAACTCCGAACTTCGGGTTGGCGCCCACGCATTCCTTGCGGAAGTTGACCGAGTGCGCGAGCAGCTCCGCCGGGAAGATGCCATCGCCGATCACGCGCTGCTCGTGGTACACGTCGTCGATGAACATGTTGATCGCGCGCAGTCGCTGCGCCAGCCCCTGCTCGATCAGGCGCCACTCGTCGGCGCCGATGATCCGGGGCACCACATCGAACGGCCAGGCGCGGTCGATACCGCGGCCGTCGGAGTAAACCGTAAACGTGATGCCCATACCGACAATGTCCAGCTCAGCGAGGTCTTGGCGTTGCTGCAGCTCGGCGAGACCGAGCCCCTTCAGCTGTTGTACCAGCTCGCTGGATGCGGCTCGTGGGCTGCCATCCGTTTCCAGGAGTTCGTCCCATAGGTCCGCTGTGGTGCGCAGTTCGGCCATGCTCATGCACCCACCGTGTCAACCAGGCATTTCCGAAACATCACGCGACTATGACACGTTCGTGAACCCCGGGGGCAGTTCCGGGCCAGGCCGGCACGGTTAACGTGAGGTTCGTGATGAACGATGCGAAGTCCGAAGCCCGCAGAGCCCTTGCACTGCTCGACCTCACCGAGCTGGGCGACCACGCATCCGACGCCGACGTGAGGTCGCTGTGTGCCAGGGCAATTGGCCCGCACGGATCTGTCGCCGCGGTCTGTGTGTGGCCGCGCCACGTGGCACTCGCCGCCGGGCTGCTGCAGAGCACGGCCGTGCGGGTCGCGACAGTCGTCAACTTTCCGGCTGGGCTGGACGACATCGACGACGTGGTCGAGTTGGCCCGCGCAGCACGACTGGCTGGAGCCGACGAGATCGATCTGGTGCTGCCATACAGCGCGCTGCGTGCAGGTGACCACCGTCGTCCAGCGCTGATGGTTGCGGCCGTTCGGCAAGCCGTGACATCCGGTGCCGGTGGCACCTTGAAAGTGATCCTTGAGACCGGCGAGCTGGTCGATGCGGGACTGATTCGCACCGCCGCCGAGATTGCCATTCGCAACGGCGCCGACTTCATCAAGACGTCTACCGGCAAGACGCCCGTCAGTGCCACGCTGGCCGCCACCGACGTGATGCTGCGCACCATCCACGATCTCGACCCTGCGGTCGGTCTCAAGCCGAGTGGTGGCATTCGCACGCTCTCCGAGGCAACTGCCCACCTCCGCCAAGGCGACACGATCATGGGGCCGAATTGGGTCAGCCCTGCAACGTTCCGCTTCGGTGCCAGCGGGTTGTTGACAGCACTGGAAGCCGTGCTCGACGGCGCAGTGCCCCACACGACGACGAGTACGAAGGAGACCTACTGATGATTCCCCAGGAGATCATTCGGGCCAAGCGCGACGGCCTGGTGCTGGGTGACGACGACATCTCCGGCTTCATTGCCGGCCTGGTCAACGGAGCCGTCACCGAGGGGCAGGCGGCCGCTTTCGCGATGGCTGTCTACTTCCAGGGCATGAACATCGCTGAGCGCGTGGCGTTGACGAAGGCGATGCGCGACAGCGGCACAGTGCTGAACTGGGACCTTGCTGGCCCGGTGTTGGACAAACACTCCACTGGCGGCGTGGGCGACACGGTGAGCCTGATGTTGGCACCGATGGTCGCTGCCTGCGGGGGCTATGTGCCGATGATTTCTGGTCGCGGCCTTGGCCACACCGGCGGCACCTACGACAAGATGGAGTCGATTCCCGGTTACGTCGCCGCGCCGACGATGACGAAGTTCCGTTCGGTCGTCACCAAGGTGGGCTGCGCGATCATCGGCCAGACACCCGACCTCGCTCCCGCCGACAAGCGGCTGTACGGCATCCGCGACGTCACGGCCACCGTTGAGTCGATCGGCCTGATCACCGCCTCGATTCTGTCGAAGAAGCTCGCTGCCGGCCTGGAGGGCTTGGCGATGGACGTCAAGATGGGCAACGGTGCGTTCATGCCGACGCTGCCCGCGGCACGTGAGCTGGCGCACAGCATCGTCGAGGTGGCCACCGGTGCCGGACTGCCCACCACCGCGCTCATCACCGACATGAATCGTCCGCTGGCCGACGCCGCTGGCAACGCGCTCGAAGTGGCGTACGCGATCGACTATCTCACCGGCGCCCGCCGCGATCCTCGTATGCACGAAGTCACACTGGCGCTGTGCACCGAAATGCTGCTACATGGCAAGCTGGCCCGTACTCCGAAGGCGGCACGCGCCAAGCTGCAGGCCGCCCTCGATTCAGGCGCCGCTGCCGAGAAGTTCGGACAGATGGTCGTCGCACTCGGCGGTCCGAAGAAGCTGGTCGAGCAGCCGTGGAAGCACCTCGAGCGTGCGCCGTTGCAAGCGGAAATCGCGCCGGCTCGTGAGGGAATCGTGGGTGGGATCGACACTCGTGCAGTCGGCATGGTCGTGGTCGCGCTGGGCGGTGGGCGCACCCGCCCGCAGGACCCTGTCGATCACGCCGTCGGTCTCACTCAGCTGGCAGGTCTCGGTGAAGTGGTGGGCGCCGATCGTCCGCTGGCCATTGTGCACGCCCGCACACAGGCCCAGGTCGACCAGGCGACGCAATTGCTCCAGGCTGCCTACAGGGTCGGCGGTCGGCTGGCGAAGGCGAATGAACCGGTGTTGGACCGAGTCACCGTGTGAGGCAACGCCTGGGCGTGAGTAGAAACTGAGTACGAATTACTCAGTCGTCGGCGGATAAGCCGGCGCACCATGGCGACATGAAACAACTTCGCTTCCTCGGTCTCGCAATGTTCCTCCACGGCGAACGAGCCCACCGGAATGCGGGTGGAGATCGTCGACGGAATCGCGTACTGCTGGAAGGTCCAACGTTTCGCAGGTCGCCTGGAGTCGGCTCAGCTGACGCCCGACGCGCGAGCAGCCCTCGCCGCAACCGGCGCCGCGGCGATATAGCTGTACTCGGCCGACTCAACCAGCCGGTAGCGGGCGTCGATGCCCGACCGGATCCACCACGCTGACACCCGTGATCCCCATTTGCGCGCGCAACGACTTTCTGGGTGTTGTCGATTCCGGGTGTGTTCCGTTCCGGTAACCGGGACCAGATACACCCAGAATCGACTTTGGGACTCATTCCGCCCAGCAACTCCTTGCGCGCGCAAATGGGGGAATACTGTCGCGGCGGGGCCAGCGACTTGGCGCGCGGGCTACTGGGCGGTTTGGGGTTCTTTGGGGAGGCCCAAGACCCGCTCGCCGACAATGTTGCGCTGGATCTGGCTGGTGCCGCCCCAGATGGTCTCACTGCGACTGAAGAAGAAGGCGCTCATCATCGGACTGACCGGGTAGCCGTCGCGGGCCTTGTCGCGCGATGTCCCCGGCCACGAGCCCGCGCCGGAGTTGGTGTCGACGAGCATCGACGACGCACCCTTGATGTCCAGGGCCAACTCCATCGCTGCCTTGTGCATCTCCGTCCAGAACATCTTGTTGGTGGCGCCCAAGGCTGCCATTGACGGATCCTTCACGCCGGCCAACGTGTTGGCCAATGAACGCAGACCGTTGATGCGCAGGATCTGAATCTTGGTGTAGTACTCCATCAGCCGCTGGCGGATCCCGGCTTCGTGAATGGCGCCGTTCGCGGTTGCGTCGGCCACCATCAACTTGTACTCCTCCTCGAAGCGGCGGTAGCCGGTGGTGGCACTCATGCCGCGCTCGAAGGCAAGGGTGCTGTTGGCGACCTTCCAGCCGTTGTTGACGCCGCCGACCACGTTGTCCTTCGGGCAGCGAGCGTTGTCGAAGAAGACCTCGCAGAACTCAGCGGTGCCGTCGGGCTGAGTGATGCCGCGGACCTCGACACCCTCTTGACGCATCGGCACCAGCAGGTAGCTGATGCCCTTGTGCTTCGGCGACTCCGGATCGGTGCGGGTGAGCAGGAAGCAGTAGTCGGCGTGGTGGCCGCCGGTGGTCCACACCTTCTGGCCGTTGATGATCCACTCGTCACCATCGAGGATGGCGGAGGTCTTCAGGGATGCCAGGTCGCTACCGCTGTTGGGCTCGCTGAATCCTTGGCACCAGCGCATGGTGCCGTTCAGGATCTGCGGCAGGAACTCCTTCTTCTGCTCCTCAGTACCCCACTGGAGGATGGTGGGGCCGACCAGCGTGTCGCCGAAGAAGTCGGCGCGCATCGGTGCCTTGGCGCGGGCGAATTCCTCTGCCAGCACCACACCTTCAAGGGTGGAAAGGCCCTTGCCGCCGTACTCCTTGGGCCACGTGGCACAGATCCAGCCGCCCTCGAAGAGCTTCGCGGGCCAGCCGGCGTTGAACGTCTTGCGGTCGTCAGAGGTCAGTTCGAAGCCCGGCTCGAACCAACCTGCCGGCAGGTTGAATTCCAGCCAGCCACGAATTTCGGTGCGGTACTGCTCGGCTTCGGGGGTGTAACTCAAGTCCATGGCACCAGTATTGACCCACGGGTCAAGTTTTGCCAAGTGGATCGCCAACACGCTGGTTCACGCGCCGTTCACACTCGTCGAACAGACGCGAAATCTGAGCGGCTTAAGTTCGTGTCCATGGCCAGCCCTGCTCCTGCTTCGAGCCTCGATACCAACCCCCTCGCGTATCAGGGCAGACAGGAGCGGGCTGTGCTGGCCGTGCTGCTCGCCAACAGAAATCGCGTGGTGGGCCGCCGCGAACTCGCTCGTCAGGCCGGCCTCGCAGAGCTGAACCAACGGCGCTGCGACAGCGTGTTGGTGGGTGTGCGTCGCCAGCTCGGCCCGGAGTCGATCATCACCGTCCGCAGCCGCGGATGGATGTTGGCTGATCATGCCGTGGCTGCTGCCAAGTCGCTGCTGGTCAGCGATCCGGCGTGATCGCGTCAAGCGAGGCAATCGACCTTGCGCGCCTACTACTCGATCTGCTGATCGTTCTTGCCGCAGCAAAGCTTGCTGCGGAGCTGGCAGAACAGCTCAATCTGCCTGCAGTCCTGGGTGAAATCCTTGCGGGCGTTGCAATCGGCCCATCGGGCTTCGGACTGATCGACCTCACAGACGCTCGCGGTGTGTCACTGGCGGTGTTCGCCGAGATCGGTGTGCTGCTGCTGCTGCTCCAGGTTGGAATGGAAATGGATCTCGCCGAGCTGAGCAAAGTCGGCAAGGCGTCGCTCCTCGTCGCGGTCCTCGGTGTTGCAGTGCCATTCGCAACCGGTGCCGGCGTGGGCATCTTGTTCAACCAGAGCACCAACACCGCAATCTTCATCGGTGCCGCCCTCACGGCAACCAGTGTCGGTATCACAGCCCGCGTGTTCGGCGACTTGCGCGCGCTGGCAACGATCGAAGCACGCATCGTCCTGGGGGCGGCCGTTGTCGACGACATACTCGGTCTCGTCATTCTGACGGTGGTGGTGAAGGTCGTGACAGGCGGGTCGGTTGGCGTCGGCACGGTCGCATCCACACTCGGCCCGGCCATCGGCTTTCTCATCCTGACCGGTGTTGTCGGCCTCCTCTTCGTACCTCGCTTGTTGGACGCGGTGCACCGCAAGGCCCGGTCACCAGCCACTGTGACGGTGGCTGCGATCGCCATCACGCTCGCCTTTGCCGAGCTGGCCGACGCTGCCAAGTTGGCATTCATCATCGGTGCATTCATGGCTGGTCTCGGCCTGGCGAAGTCACGCCAACACGATCGCATCGCGCGCGACCTCGGATCCGTCGGCAATGTCTTCATCCCAGTCTTCTTCGCGCAGATCGGGATCAACGCCGATCTGGCGGCGATGGCCAAGCCCTCTGTGATCGGGCTGGCCGCGGTTCTGAGCGTGGTCGCTGTGTTCGGTAAGCTCGTGTCTGCTGCCGGTGCCACAGGAACTCGCGCCGACAAATTGCTCATCGGACTGGGCATGATCCCGCGGGGCGAGGTCGGGTTGATCTTCGCGTCGATCGGTCTCTCGAACGGCGTGCTCGACGGCGACCAATACGGTGCGCTGCTGATAGTCGTCCTGCTCACGACCGTGGTCACGCCGCCCCTGCTGCGCATGCGCTTGGGACGCACGAGTGCCGCACCGGACATGACGGTCACCGCGGAGCCGGCAGAGGGGTGGCTCACGACATTTGGCGGCGAGATACGACTGAACGGCACCCCGCCGCCGTCGCTCACCGTGCCCCTTGCGCTGAAGACCGCTGCCTCGTCGAACACCGCTCGGCCTTCGGCCAACCTGTTGGACTGGTTCGCCGCTCATCGCAACACCCCCGCCGATTGGAGCTTCGACGACACCGGCGCCCTCGTTCGACTGTTGCGCACGGCCAACCCAAGAGCGTGGCGTTTCCTCGACGTCACAGGCGTGCTGGAGCGTGCGCTGCCGGAGGTTGCCCAGGCAATGAGCCATCGGCGTGCAGATCTGGGTGATCTCGACCCGCTCGGCGCGCTGAGCTTTCCAGTCGTCGAGCGGCTCGATGACCTTGCCGCGTTGCTCGGCGTGGCCAGCGACGATCTGATGATCGCTGCGTTGACCGCTGACGTGTGCGTGGAAGCCGACGATCGTGGCGAATGCTCGCTGTCATTGGCACGCCGGCTGGTCTCGAACAGTGAAGCCGAGCGGATCGCGGCAATCGTCGGTGACGCCCAACTGTTGCGCGCCAGCACCCATGATGCAGACGCGTTGGACCACGGTGAGGTTCTGCAATTGGCGACACACCTGGCCAGCGCTGCGCATGCTCGCGACTCATACGAACTCGCACTTGCGCTCGGGACGCTGTCTCGCCTGCACCGCGAAGTGCTCGATGAACGCCTCGCCCTTGTCATCGAGGCCCTCGAGCATCCCGAGCTGACGAGTGGCGAAGCCAACAACCTGGCAGGCGCGCGGCGCATTGCCGCCGAACGGCTACTCGACTCACCTGCGGCCGTCGACCGGCTGCGCTTTGCCGGTAACACGTACCTGTTGTCGCACGAGCCCGACGAACTGGCGCGACAGGTGCTGCTGGTCGAGCCACTCCCGCGCAGCGGCGCCGTGCGGGTTGCGATTGCACCAATGCCGGAATCTGATCGCTGGAAGATCGACGTTGCCTGTCGCGATGTTGACGGCTTACTGGCCCGCCTGACCGACGTACTCACCGACCACGGCCTGGACATCGTCAGTGCCAGCATCGCGACCTGGGCTGATGGCGCAGTGCTCGACAGTTTCATCGTCTCCGCCCGTACTCGACCAAGTGCGAAGCAGTTGTCACTTGCGTTCGAGGCCAGCTTGAGCAAGCGAATGTCTCCAGTGGCGATGCCGACTCTCAGCATCGAGTTCGACAACACAGCACTCCCTTGGCACACTCTCGCGGTCGTGACCGGACCTGACCGCCCGGGCGTGCTGCTCGCGGTGAGTGCCGCTTTCGCATCTGCCGGAGCGGTGCTGCACACCGCACGGATCTCGACCAGCGACAAGGAGGTCAACGATCGATTTGCCATTGGCGATCGTGTTGGCCGCAAACTCGACCCGACGGCAATGTATGCGATCCGTCTGGCTCTCACGGAGGGCCGCACCACCCGTCGCCTCGGCCGCCGACGGTGAACCGAACACGACCGACACAGAGGGGCAACGCTGTAGCGACCCTGGCGAAATCGCTCGTCAGTACGCTCCACTCACGTCGCTACGGATCGCAATGCCGCCGACGGGTGCGGCATTCGAGAGCGAAACGGTACGCCGTGACGCGCCCGGAGACTCCTGTCTCCGGTAAGGGGCAGTTCCCGGATCGAGAGTCTCACGACGCTCGATCCGGGAGCGTTCCGCGCCGCGTCGTCGGCAACTGATCCAGGGGCTCGAGCAACGAACGCGAGCGCCATGCTGCGGAAACAATTCGGCCATGACCGTGAAATGTCGCCTCCGTATGGTGCGGTCACTCGCTCCAGCGCCGCGGCGAGTTCCTTGAATGCCCCTCGAACACACAGGAGACAACGTGCGCACACGAGTGCCCAAATATCTACTTGGCGCGGCCTTTGGTGCCGTCGCCACCACCTTGCTCATCGGCACCACGGCGTTCGCAGAAGATGCAGACGCCACCGCTGCGATTGAAGTCCTTGGACAACAAACCAGTCTGCTCTGGGTCGTCCTCGGCGCAGTGCTGGTGATCTTCATGCAAGCCGGCTTCGCGCTCGTCGAGACCGGCTTCACCCAGAAGAAGAACGCTGCCGAGGTGATGAGCACCAACTTCGCCATCTTCGGCCTCGGCTTCGTCGGTTTCTTGTTCGTTGGCTTCCCGCTGGCGTTCTCCGGCTTCAGCTACTCGCCCATGGGCCTGACCTCGTCGATGAACGGTGACGGCCTACCGGCCGTCGGTGGCGAGTTCACCGGCATCGTCTACTGGGGCTACAGCCATCTCGGTGACGCCGCCACGCCGGCGCTGCTCGGCTTCTTCCTCTACATGGTGGCCTTCATGGACACCGTCGCCACGATCCCCACCGGCTCGATGGCGGAGCGTTGGAAGTGGAAGAGCTTCGTGTGGTGGGGCCTGTTCTGCGGCGCTCTCTACTACCCGCTGTTTGCTGCGTGGACGTGGGGCGGCGGCTGGCTGGCCAAGTCATGGGAGACAATGCACCTCGGCGCCGGCTACGTCGACTTCGCCGGTTCCGGTGTGGTGCACGCCGTTGGTGGCGCCGCCGCTCTGGCAGGCGCGATCGTGCTCGGCCCACGCATCGGCAAGTTCGGGGCAGACGGCAAGGCTCATGCCATCCCCGGCCACAACATCCCGATGGCCATGCTCGGCTGCTTCATCCTGCTGTTCGGTTGGTTCGGCTTCAACGCCGCCTCCACGTTCAGCTCCACCGACGTGCAGTTCGCCACGGTGGCGGCCAACACGGCCATTGCGGGCGCCATCGGTGCGGTTGCTGCGATGTACTACGTCACGTGGAAGACCGGAAAGCCGGACCCCGGCATGATGGTCAACGGCATGCTGGCCGGCCTGGTTGCCATCACCGCCCCCTGCGCTTTCGTGGCGCCGTGGGCTGCGGCCCTGATCGGAGCCATCACAGCCGTATTGGCCATCGAAGCCGTGTTCTTCATCGAGCGTCGCAAGATCGACGATCCGGTGGGCGCCATCGCCGTTCACGGCGTGTGTGGCACGTTCGGCGTGCTCGCCGTCGGCATCTTCGCCAATGGTGAGTACGGCGCCGGATGGAACGGCTCCAGCACGACCGGTGTTGCCGGCATCATCAAGGGCGAGTGGGGCCAACTCGGCGCCCAAGCGCTGGGTGCAATCGTCATCTGGACCGTGATCTTCGGGATCGCCTTCGGCTTCTTCAAGATCCAGAACAAGTTCACCAAGGGCGGCATCCGCAGCACCGAAGAGGACGAACTCGGCGGCCTGGACCTACCCGAGATGGGCGTACTCGCCTACAACGACTGAGAGTTGATCCAGTGAGACTTAACATCAATCACGCTCCGATCCGGAAGGCGATACATCTATGAAACTCATTACGGCAATCGTCAAGCCATTCAAACTGGACGACGTCAAGACGGCCGTCAAGGCCGCCGGCGTCATCGGCATCACCGTCACCGAAGTCCGCGGTTTTGGTCGCCAAGGCGGCCACACCGAGGTCTACCGCGGTACCGAGTACAACATCGACTTTGTTCCGAAGGTGAAGCTGGAGATGGTCGTCGATGACGGCGCCGTCGACGGTGTCATCGAGGTACTGCGCGCTGCAGCAGCTACTGGCAAGATCGGTGACGGCAAGATCTGGGTGGTCGATATTGACCGCCTCGTTCGCATCCGTACTGGGGAGGAAGGGGCTGACGCCATCTAGTCGTCGGCTTCAGCGACAAGGGCCGTGGTGGGTACCGATCTTCGGATTGGTCCTTGCCACGGCCCTTTCGTCTCTTGGTCGCATGGCCTGTAGGACGTGTCGGCTACCCGCCGGCCAGCGCCGACTTGAGTCCGGCGCGCAACGCCTCGTGTAGCTCGACGGGCAGCTGAGTGCCGCCACGAGTTTGCACGTAGAAGACGTCGACCACCTCGTGGCCGAGTGTTGCCACTTTGGCCGAACGAATGTCCAGCCCCGCCGCGAGGAGCTCGTTGGACAGCCGGTACAGCACCAGCGGGCCATCTGGCGCACGTACGTCGATCATGGTGGCCTGATCGGAAGCGTCGTTGCTGATGAGTACCTCTCGGCGAGGAGTCGCGGCTGCCAATGGGCGCCGGCGCGACCTGGCGGTGATGCGCTGCGCGAGTCGCGAGGTGATATCAAGGTTTCCGGCGAGTGCTGACCGAAGATCGTGTTCGATGCGATGCCACGGAACGGCCGTGCCCTGCGCTCGCGACAAGCGGAACTCGTCGACGGCGGTGCCATCGGGGCCCGTGTGCGCGTCGGCACCCACCACGTCCACGCCGTGTAGCGACAACGTGCCGGCGATGAGCGCAAACAGGCCACTGCGGTCGGTGCTGGCGATGCGCAACACCTCGAACTCATCGTCCACCACATGCTGCAGCTGCAAACCACCGCGCTCGTCGAGGGCAGCGACGAGCGCGCCGAACCGGTTGGGGTCACTCGCCGGCTCGTGAAACCGGCCGTCGCCGCGCAGCAGCCGAGCGGTGCGGTCGACCAGTTCGTCGACGAGCCCGGCCTTCCATGCGGACCATGCGGACGGCCCGGTTGCGAGACTGTCGGCACGGGTGAGCGCATCGAGTAGTTCCAACCGGCCAAGCTCCTCGACCGCCGCGGCGACATTGGCCGCAGTGCGCGGATCACTGAGGTCTCGACGGGTCGCCGTCTCGGCGATCAAGAGATGGTGCTCGACTAGAGCAACGAGCGTGGCGACATCGTCGGGAGGCCAGCCCATTCGGTCGGCGATTCTGACGACCAACTCCATGCCCACTTCAGTGTGATCGCCAGGGTGACCCTTGCCGATGTCGTGCAGCAATGCCCCGCACAGGAGCAGGTCCGGGCGTGCCACCTCGCGCACGAACTCGTTCGCGTTGGCGACGCTCTGCAGTAGATGGCGATCGACCGTGAAGGTGTGAAACGCGTTGCGCTGCGGAAGGCTGCGGACATGACGCCACTCGGGCAGGTAACGACTGAAGAGGTCGTAGCGCTCCAGCGCTTCAACCGCGCCAACCAGGCCCTGCCCGGCACCGAGCAGACTGACGAACGAACGACGGGTGCGCTCGCTCCACCGTTCGCCTGGCTCAGCGCCGCGACTCGCGAGCACCTGCAGCGACTGCACACTGACGGGTACACCCGCGTGTGCGGCGGTGGCCGCGAGGTGGAACACATACGACGGTTCGTCGACTTCAGCGTCGGCCGCGATGTGCGCCTCGCCATCGATCACGGTGACCCCAGAACCGATGGTGGCACCCGTTCGGAACGTGCCACGGCCACCGTGAAGCAATCGTTCGATGCGGCGCCAGAACCGCTCCGTCGCCCATTCGATGGTGTGCGCCGCGCCCGATAGCTGCAGCATCAGCGAGTCCGCATCCGCGAACCCCATCGTCTCGGCGACCTTGTCCTGATCCTGCAGCTGCAGCACGTTGGACGTGCGGCCAGTGAGACGGTGGAGTTCGCAGCGTGCCGCCAGCAGAAGGTCGGCGGGACCGGCGAGGTCGTCGAAAGGGCCATCGAACGCTGCAGTCACATCGGCACGATCGACTGCCAGCGCCCACCGGATCATGTCGTAGTCGCGCAATCCCCCACGGCCGTCCTTCAAGTCCGGTTCCAGCAGCGAGGCAACATCGCCCAACTTCGTCCACCGCTGCTGGCCTGTGTCCAGCAGTCGCTGCAGCCATGCCATCGGCTTACGGCGCCACAGCTCCAGCGCCTGCGCCTGTAGTTCGCTGACCGCCTGACGATCGCCAGCAAGACAGCGAACTTTCAGCACTGCGGTCGCCGTGTCCAGATCACCTGCAACCAGCGCCATCAGGGTCTTGGAACTGTGGGCGGCCGGGCTCAGCTTCAGGCCGCCGTCCCACATCGGGTACCAGAGCTTCTCCGCCACCGCCCGAACATCATTGTCCTGCGCCTTCACCGGGTGCACCAACATCACGTCGATGTCGCTGCCCGGGCACAGCACCCCGCGGGCGTAGCCACCGGTGGCCATGACCGCCCAGCCCGGGGGAAGGTCGGAGCCCAGCGAGTACAGCCACGCGTCGGCCTGTTGCGAGAGGCGGCGAGCCAGCGTGCGGCCCGCAAGGTCAGGGTCGCCCACCAGGTGCGTCCGCATCCGTTTGATGGTGGCGGCGTCGACCGGTTGCATTGGCCAAGCTTACGAGGCCAAGGCCTGGCCGAACGGGTGACGGAGCAGCGCCGAACGAGCAGCGGCCGGTCTGAGCGTCGTAGAGTCGTCTTCATGACGTTGGATGCATCTGACACTCTCGAAACACCCGCTCAGGCCGGCCGCTGGACCGCGCAGTGGAAGGAGCTGTACGCAGAGGTCATCACCACGGGGTTGTGTACCGGGTGCGCCGGTTGCGTGGTCACCTGCCCGCACGATGTCATCGGGTACGAGCACGAAGAGGGCAAGTACATCCCGTTTCATCTCGAAGAGGAACTGGGTCTCGACAACTGCATTCACGGCGAGAAGGGGTGTACCACGTGCACCCGGGCGTGCCCCCGCTTTCGAGCATGGGAACCTGCCGCCGACATGCACCTGTTCGGCAAGGTGCGTGAGCCCGAGGAGATGAGCGGTATCTGGCGCCAGCTGCTGCTCACTCGGGCCGCCAACGACGAGGAGCACACCAAGGGCCAAGACGGCGGCTTCGTGTCAGCGATGCTCAATTGGCTGCTCGAGCACGACTACATCGAGGCCGCGTTGGTCAGCGGTGTCGAAGCTGACGATGCGTGGAAGGCAAAGCCCGTCGTGGTCACCAATCGCGAGGAGGTGCTCGCCACCGCGGGCAGCCGCTACACATACTGTGCGAACCCGCTGGCATTGCCGGAAGCGAAGGAGCGTGGCTTCAGCCGGCTGGCGTTGGTGGGCATGGGCTGCCAGACGTCGTCGCCGCCGGTCATGTGGGACCGCAAGGCCGGCAAGGTCAGCAAGCCGTTCCTGTTCAACATCGGCCTGCTGTGCAGCAAGACATTCGACGACTCCATTTTCCCCGAACTGTTCGAGGCCAAGTACGGCCTGCTCAAGCAGGACATGGTGAAGATGAACATCAAGGGCGTCTTCCAGATCTGGATGAAGGACGGCTCGTACCACGAGATCGACCTGAAGGAGTGCCACGGGTGGACGCGCCAGGGCTGCAAGAACTGCCCGGACTTCGCGGCCGAACACTCCGACATCGCCACCGGCGGCATCGGCAAGGACAACGACTGGACGCTCACCATCGTGCGCACCGAGTTGGGCGAGGAAGTGATCAATCGCATGATCGCTGACGGCACCATCATCGCCCGACCCGCCCAGGAGGACGAGGTGGCGATGAAGCTGCTGCGCACGCTGTCGATCGTCAGCCGTCGCCGCTGGCCCGAGTGGGCCGACAAGGCCCCCAGCGTCGGTGTCCCCCCACCGAAGAAGAAGGTCGTCGTCGAGACCCCTGCGGCCGAGTCGCCGACCACCGACGCCCCGCCCGCGCCCTAGGCGGAGACCCGGGGGCCGCGCCTCAGGGGGTGGTGCCGATGGGGGCGCACACTTCGCCGAGTCGGGCGAACTCGGCGCGCTCGGCATCCGTCAGGACTTCACGCTCGAAGAACTCCTTGAGTTCCTGAGTGGTGCGCACCTCGAAGAACTTGTCGACCACGCAGTCGGCCACCGGGCGCGCCAGACCTCCGCTCACCAGTTGATCGACGAGATCGTCGTGCGCCCGATCACGCACCGAGCCACAACCCGTCAGGGTCACCAGGCCGACTGAGACGATGAGCGCCGAGAGCAACCGAGACACGACCAGAACAGTAGCGGTGGCCTCGCGCAGTACCACCGTGGCAAACTCCGCCGATGCCGCTGCACCCTCAAGCCGCCTCCCTGTTGCAAGTGATCGCCTCACTGGGTGACCCGCCGATCGAGGAACAGACCCCAGCCCAGGCCCGTGCGATTCGAGCGGCCCGCACTCGTACCGAAGGCCAATCGGTGCACGATGTACGCGACCTCGATGCCGGCGGTGTTGCGTCGCGCCTCTATCGGCCCAACGACCGCGATGACCTGGGCCTACTCGTCTACTTCCATGGCGGCGGTTGGGTGGTCGGCGACCTCGACAGCCACGACAACGTGTGCCGCGCCCTGGCCAATGGCAGCAGCCATGCGGTGCTCAGCGTCGACTATCGACTGGCTCCCGAGCACCCGTTTCCGGCGGCGCTGGAGGATGCGCTGACGGCGACGCGTTGGGTGCACGAACATGCCACCGAGCTCGGCTGCCGCGCCGACCGGGTTGCGGTTGGCGGCGACTCGGCGGGGGCCAACCTGGCTGCCGTTGTCGCTCAGTTGGGCCCGGTGCCGCTGGTCTACCAACTGCTCGTCTACCCGGTCACCGACTGCACTCGTACGCAGCCCAGCTACGGCGAGAACTCGGACGGTTACTTCCTCAGCAAGGCGGGCATGGGCTGGTTCATCGACCACTACCTCGGCGACACCGTGACCACCGACCCGAGGGTGTCTCCTTTGTTCGCTGCCGACCACGTACTGGCCGCCACTCCCCCCGCCCTGGTCATCACAGCCGAGTTCGACCCGCTGCGCGACGAGGGCGACGCCTATGCACAGCGGCTGGCCAACCTCGGCGTGCCGACCAGCCATGTTCGCTTTGGCGGCATGTTCCACGGTTTCTTCTCTCTCGCCGACTTTCTCGATGACGGCCGCGCCGCCAACGCACTTGCCGCGACAGCAGTCGGCTCAGCACTGAGCAGGGTCTGATGGCCGACGCAATCGAGCCGGGGATGGACTACGGGGACTATCTGCATCTCGACGAGGTGTTGGGTGCGCAGTTCCCACTCTCGCCCGATCACAACGAGTTGCTGTTCATCGTGCAGCACCAGACCAGCGAGCTGTGGATGAAGCTGATGCTGCACGAACTGCGTGCGGCCATTGCCAGCGTCGCTGCCGACGACCTGCAGCCGGCGTTCAAGATGCTCAGCCGGGTCAGCAAGATCATGGAGCAGCTGGTGCACGCTTGGGACGTGTTGGCCACGATGACACCCCCGGAGTACACCGCCATTCGGCCGTACCTCGGTGGCAGCAGCGGATTTCAGAGTTGGCAGTACCGCTGCATCGAGTTCGCGTGCGGCAACAAGAAGGCGTCGATGCTGGAGCCGCATCGCCATCGCCAGAATCGCTTCGATGAAGTGGAGATGGCGCTCCACGTGCCGTCGCTCTACGACGAGACGCTGCGCCTGATGGCCCGGCGCGGCATCGATGTGCCCGCCCATGTCCTTGCCCGCGATGTCACTCAGCCGTACACCACCGACCCCGGCGTCGAGGCGGCGTGGCTGCAGGTCTATCGGAACGCAAAGGCCAACTGGGACCTCTATCAGCTGGGTGAGGAACTGGTTGATCTCGAAGATGCGTTTCGCCTGTGGCGCTTCCGTCACGTCACCACGGTGCAGCGCATCATCGGCTTCAAGCAGGGCACCGGCGGCACGTCGGGTGTCGGCTACCTACAGGCGATGCTGGCAACGGAACTGTTCCCCGAGCTGTGGAGCATTCGCACCGCCTTGTGACGCTCAGACCATCCATGCCGCACGGTCGATGGGCCGATGGAGCGACTCGCGGGTGAACGAGAAGGGCGCCAACTCCGGGCCTGCGTCGTCGCCACATGCAAGGCCGGCGAGGGTACGACCGAACCAGGAGGCGAACTTGAAACCGTGCGCAGCGCCGAGCGCGACGGAGACCTGCGGGTAGCCGGGCAGACGGTCGAGCACGAAGTCACGATCTGACGTGAGCGTGTAGAGACAGGTCGTGGTGCGCGGTGTCGCCCAGACGCCACCGGTGAGCCGCTGCATGAACGTTCCCAGTCGGCCTTCCATCTCCGGGTCTGAGTCGAAGGTGCGTGTGTCGGGATCCACCTCGCGGCCGCCACAGTCCTCCGCTCCCTTGACAGCTGTCATGTCGCCGAAGACAGGGAAGCCGTAGAAGCTTGGATCGTCCATCCAGATCCACACCGGGAATCGGCCGACAGCAAACAACGAGATGTCTTCCTGCGCGAAGTAACTGACCTGTTCCTTCAGCACTGCGAGCGGGATCTGTAGATCGAGGTCGGCGAGCACACGATTGGTCCAGGCGTCGGCCGTGATCACGACGCTGCCCACGCGGGTGACACCTTCGTCGGTGACGATGTCGACCTCACCGTCGACGGGCCGGATTGCGCGCACCGAAGTGGTGCCGTGCAACACGGCACCCCGCGCCTGGGCCAGCTCCTGCATCACTCTCGTACCCTGGCCCGCAGGCACGATGCCGGTCTGCGGTGAGTACACACCCATCACGTCGTCGGTCACCACTTCGCCGGTGGCGAAGGCGGGCCAGCGGCGACGAATCTCTGCACCGTCGATCCACTCGTACGGCACCTGCTCCGCATCGAGGCTGGCGGTGTAGGTGCGGTGGTCGATCGCGGCGTTCGGCGGGAAGAGATCGACGCCACCGGTGATTGTGATCATCCGCTGCCGACTCTCCGCCTCTACGGCGCGCCACGCGTCGTACGCCTGCGCCGCCAAGCGAACGTACTCGGGCGTGTGGTACGAGCGGCGAATGATGCGCGAGTGATCGTGCGAGGCGCCGCGTACGTGACCCAGCTCGAACTGCTCGAAGCCGACCACGCTCACCCCGCGACGCGCCAACCAGTACGCGGTCGCCGAGCCGAGCCCGCCAAGACCGACGACTGCGACCTCTGCTGTCCGAGCGACCCTCATGCCGGCAACGCTACTCTGAACGCCTATGCAGGTTTCAGAGCAGCTCGTCTCCATCACGGTCGAAGGCGGGGCCACGCTCGCCGGCACGCTCTACCTGCCCGCCACCGAGGGCCCCTTCGCAACGCTGTTGGAAGCGCTGCCGTATCGCATGAGCGACGTCGGCGCTTCGTACGCCGACAGCTACCTACGCTTCGCCGGCCAGGGCGGGTTCGCAGTACTGCGCATCGACCTGCGCGGCACGGGCAACTCCACCGGCATTGCAGAGGACGAGTACCCCGACATCGAGCGGCGCGACTTGCGGGCCGTCATCGAGTGGGTGGCGGCGCAGTCGTGGAGCACGGGCAAGGTCGGAATGATGGGCACCTCGTACTCGGGCTTCAACTCGCTGCACATGGCAATGGAGGGTGTGCCACAACTCGCTGCCATCGCCGCGATGTACGCCACCGACGACCGCTACACCGACGACGTGCACTACATGGGCGGCGTGCTGCGCGCACTCGACCTCATCGACTACCCGCTGTACATGATCGCGATGAACGCGTTGCCACCGACGCCGGCGGTCTGGGCGGAAATGGGTTCGGGCGATTGGGAGGCGGAGTGGCAGCGCCGTCTAAAGCAGCACGAGCCCTGGCTGCTGGAGTGGCTGCGTCACCCAAAGCCGGACGAAACGTGGCGGCGGGGTTCGGTGCGCCTCGGTCCGGACGGTGCAGGGTACGGACGTTTCAGCTGCCCCGTGCTGCTGATCGGCGGTTGGGCCGACGGCTACCGCAACAACACGTTCCGTGCCATCGAGCACATGGCCGACTGGCACCTGCTCGCCGGGCCGTGGGTGCACAAGGATCCGTCGACGGCGCGGCCGGGCCCCAACATCGATTGTGATCTGGAGTTGATGCGATTCTTCGATGAGCACCTGCGCGATGGTCCGAGCGCGGTGGCCACTCGGGGCCGAATATTCGTGCGTCGGCCAACTCCGCCCGAGCCGGATCTCGAGATGCACAACGGTCATTGGGTCGAGGCCGATGTGTGGCCGCCCGCCGAGCTGCACTCCACGACGTTACGCATCGCCGATGCCACCAATCAGGTCGACGAGCTCCGGGCGCACGGCGATGTCGGTGTGACGGCATGGAACTCGTGCGCGGGTGGCTTGCCATGGGGGCAGCCGCAGGACCAGCGCCCGGACAACGCGCGCAGCATCACCTTCGACTGGATGCACACCGAAGAATTGATGTTGCTCGGCAACAGCGAGCTCGCGCTGACGGTGCGCTCGTCGGCACCCGTGGGTCACCTCTCCGTGAAGTTGTGCGATGTCGCGCCCGATGGCACCAGCACGCTGATCACCCGGGGCATGCTCGACCTTGCGCAGCGTGGCGTGTGGCCCGCTGATGCCTTCGGCCAGTTGGGCGCATCACCGCAACCGATCGCGCCCGGCGAGTGGATGGACGTGAAGGTGCAGTTCGAGGCGACCACGTGGACGATGATCCCCGGCCATCGTTTGCGCCTCGCGATCTCGGGCACCGACTGGCCGAACTGCTGGCCGCCGTCGCAGCCGTTCACACTCGGCGTGCAGCGCGGGTCGGTACGCATCGTGCTCCCCACCGTCACTTCGCTGCCTGCCGCCTGCGATGAGTTCGAAGCCGGCGCCGGGCCTTCCGACAGCGAAGGCGATGGTGTGGTGTGGCGCTACGAGACCGACGTGCTGGCGCGCGAGACCCGAGTGCACAGCGGGTACGGCGGCACTTACGCCGGCACTCACGGCACCGTGATCACCGACGCGTACGAGGGCTCTCTGGGGATCAGCACGGTCGATCTGTCGAAGGGTTGGGCGAAGGGTCGCAGCCGCTACGACATGACGTTCGTCCTGCCCGATGGGTCGACGACCGAGTGCTCGACGGAGGCTGTGTTGGACGTCCGTAGCGACCGAGAGTGGTTCCACGTCGACATCGCCCTACGCGCCGAGCGCGACGGCGATCTGGTCGGCGAACGAGTGTGGAACGAGCGCCTCCCCCGCGCCTAGACGATGGGTCGCAGCATCGGCACTCACGCGCCGCTCAGGGGCACCCCATCACCAAAGCCCCCTCGCTTGCCAGGCTTCGGCCACCCCTTCAAGTGCATGGGTTCGGGACTCGAGGCACCAACCGCCTAGTGTCCCGCGTCAGAGGTTCGTCAAGTATTTCTTGAGGCTGTCGAGGATCTGGTCGGCGGTCTTGTGCCACACGAATGGTTTGGGGTCGTCGTTCCAGGCGGTGATCCACGTGTTCAAGTCGGCGGTCAAGGCGGTGATCGAGGTGTGCGCTGAGCGGCGCAGCATCCTATTGGTCAGCTCGGCGAACCATCGCTCGACGAGGTTCATCCATGACGACGACGTCGGCGTGAAGTGGAACGTGAACCTCGGATGCTTGAGCAACCAGTCATGAATCGCCGGGGTCTTGTGCGTCGATGAATTGTCCAGCACGACATGGACGGCGAGGTCAGCCGGCACCGTGTCGTTGATCAGATCGAGGAACTTGCGGAACTCGATCGCCCGATGCTGAGCGCGGGTCTGATGCACGACCTGGCCGGTGGCCAGGTTCAACGCGGCGAACAGATCGGTGACACCGTGACGCTTGTAGTCGTGGGTGCGGCGTTCGATCTGGCCGGGTCGCATCGGCAACGACGGCTGGGTGCGGTCGAGAGCTTGGATGCTGGTCTTCTCATCGACGTACATCACCACCGCATGTTCGGGCGGGTTCATGTACAACCCGACTACATCACGGACCTTGTCGACGAACTGCGGGTCCTCGGACAGTTTGAACGTGTCGGTCAACCATGGCTTCAACCCGAACGCCCGCCAGATCCGCCCCACCGACGACGGCGACATCCCCGACTTCGCGGCGAGATCACGCGTCGACCAATGCGTTGCGTCCGTGGGCTTGTCCTCGAGGGTGCGCACGATCAGCGCCTCGACATCGTCATCGGTGATCGAACGCGGTGTCCCCCGGTCGCGGATCATCGGGCAGACCATCCAGACCGCGTTCGATGAACCGCTTACGCCACTTCACCACCGTCGCCTGATTACACCCAACCTTGTCGGCCACCTCGTTGTTCGACAGACCATCGGCTGCGAGCAACACGATCCGGGCACGCTGCGCGATCGAATGCGGCGACGTCGGCCGTTTCGACCAACGAACCAGCACCCCCCGATCCTCGTCGGACACCATCAACAACGCTCTTGGACGACCACGACCAGCCACCCGTTGATCGTACTACGACATCGACATCAACGCGAGTGATTTCTGACTCAGGACATTAGCCGTTGGCGACTGCGTGGCAGGCGACTTGGTGGGAACCCACTTCCGGTTCGAGCTCGAGATCCACGCCTCGGCACTTGTCGCCAAAGCCGCGCCGGTCGGCTTCGCCACTGGCCACCAGCGGGCAGCGGGGGTGAAAGCGGCAACCGGCGGGCACACGCGACGGGTCCGGGGTCTCGCCGACGAGAATCTGCTGCTCCATGCCCTCGATCTCGGGGACCACACTGAGCAGCGCCTGTGTGTACGGATGCTTCGGCGCCCGCAGTACATCCTCCGTCGGGCCGACCTCCACGATGCGACCGAGGTACATCACCGCCACTCGGTCAGCGATGTTCCAGGCCAGCCCGAGGTCGTGCGTGACGGCGATGATCGACACACCGTGCGTATCGACGAACGACCGCATCAGCGCCAATATCTCGCCGCGAATGGAGGCATCGAGACTGGCAACCGGCTCGTCGGCCAACAGCAGCGTTGGCTGCAATGCCATGGCCGCGGCGATCAACACTCGTTGACGCTGACCACCGGACAGCTCGTGGGGAAAGCGACGCAGGTAGCGCTCGGCCGGGCGCAGGCCGGCAGCGGCCAGCGCCTCGGCGACCAGCGTTGGCTCGTGGCCTTTGACCTTGTGGATGCGCAGACCCTCGGCCACCGCCTCATAGATCGAGTGCCGCGGGTTCAACGCACCCGACGGATCCTGAAAGATCATCTGCACCCGCTGGCGTAGCGCCCGCAATCCGCGACCCATCCCGACCGGCTTGCCCTCGACCGTGATCGACCCGTGGGCCAGCGGCTCCAGACCGATGATCGAGCGGATCAACGTGGTCTTGCCGCACCCGGATTCACCGACCAGCGCCACGACCTCGCCACGCGCGACCTCCAGTGACACCGTGTCGACGGCTCGTATGCGCCCCCCGCCGAACTGCACCTGCACATTGGTGAGCGACACGACCGGGTCAGACATCAGGACCATCTACGTGGATGCATGCCGCGCTGCGACCGACCCCGGCATGGCGAAGCGCCACATCGAGAGTTGAACACTCCGCAACGGCAACCGCGCAGCGCGGCGCGAACGGGCACCCGGAGGGCAGCGCCGACGGGTCCGGCGGGTCGCCGGCCAAGCCCGTTGGATTCATGCGCGAGATCGGGTCGCCAATCGTCGGGAACGCCGCAGCCAACGCTCGCGAGTACGGGTGCTGTGGGTCGGCGAAGACCTCTTTGCTGCTGCCTTCCTCCACAATTCGCCCGGCGTACATGACGGCCAGCCGCTGACACGCGTGCGTCAGCACCGACAGGTCGTGCGTGATGAACAGCAACGCCATACCCTCCTCGCGCTGCAACTCCTCCAGCAATGCCAACACCTGAGCCTGCACCATCACATCGAGCGCAGTGGTCGGCTCGTCGGCGATCAACAGCTTCGGACCGCACGCCAAAGCCAGTGCGATCAGCACCCGTTGGCGTTGCCCACCGGACAGTTCGTGGGGGTAATGGTCCGCTCTTGCTGCGGGAATTCCGACACGTTCCAGCAGCTCGCCGACAAGTACCCGCGCCGCTGCTTGCGACTGTGTTGAATGCAACAGGACCGCTTCCTCGATCTGCTGCCCGACGCGACGCACTGGGTTCAGCGACTGCAACGCGCCCTGGAACACGATGGCGGCACTGGTCCACCGCACGGCACGCAGGCGGCCGGGCGTCATCGCGTAGACATCCTCGCCGTCGAGCAGCACCTTGCCACTGACCTCTGTCCCCCTCGGCAACAACCGCAGCACCGCGCTCGCGATGGTGCTCTTGCCACACCCGCTCTCACCGGCGAGGCCCACCGTCTGGCCTGCCTCCACGGTCAGGTTCACCCCGCGCACTGCCGGCACGGGCCCGCCGTCGGTGCGATAGGTGACGCACAAGTCCTGAAGTTCGAGAACGCTCATCGCTCACGCAGCCGAGGGTCGAGGATCTCTTCCAACGCTCTCCCGAACAACGTAACGGCGAGCACGACGAACACGATGCCAAGACCCGGCGGCATGTACGCCCACCAGCGGCCGCCGCTGATCGCGCTGTTGTCCTTGGCCGCGTTCAGCATGCCCCCCCATGAGGTGGCTGTCGGGTCACCGAGGCCCAGGAACGAAAGCGTCGTCTCGGTGAGAATCGAGATCGGCACTGCCAACGTGGTGCTGGCCAGGATCAACGGCGTCACGTTGGGCAGGACGTGGCGCCGCATGACGTGTATCCGGCCCGCACCCAGCGAGCGCGCTCGATCGACGTACAGGCGCTGGCGCGCTGTCAGCACCTGTGCGCGCAACAGCCTCGCGGTCGACGGCCACGAGGTGACGCCGATGACAAGGATGATCGTCCACAGCCCACGCTGCAAGACGGCGGCGAGCACAATGGCCAGCGGCAGGAACGGAATGACCAAGAACCAGTCGGTGAGGCGCATCAGCACCGCATCGACCCAGCCGCCGAAGAAACCAGCGGTGAGGCCGACCAACGACCCGATGCCGACCTGCAGCAGGGTGGCCATCAGCCCGACGAAGAGGCTGATTCGACTACCCCACAGGAACTGGGCTGCGACGCTGTGCCCAAGATGATCGGTTCCGAACAGGAACTCCCAACTGGGCGGCGACCACACCGGGTTGTCCCCGGTGTTGGCGGCGCTGAGCGATGACTTGTCACTGAGCAGCGGAGCAGCGAAGGCCAACAGCGTGAACAGCAACAGCACGATGAGGCCGAGCAGAGCCAGCCGGTCATTACGCAGGCTGTGCCACACGCTCGCCAGCGAGGCGCGACGGCGATCCCAGGCAACGGCGCGACCGGAGCGAGGTATATGTACGTCGGTCATCGTCCGTTCACCCGCGGATCGATGCGGCCGTAGAGCAGGTCGGCCACCAGGTTGGCAAAGATCAGCGATGCGCTGAACAACAGGAAGAGGCCCTGAAGTACCGGAAAGTCAGGACCCGTCGCAGCGTTGCGCGTCAGCTGACCCAGCCCCGGCCAGGAGAAGATCGATTCAACAACGATCGCGCCGCTCAGAACGAACCCGAAGTTGAGGGCAGAGAGGCTGACCACTGGCAGCCGCGCGTTGGGTTGCGCGTGCTTGCGACGCACGTTGGCTTCGGTCAGGCCCTTCGCGCGTGCCAGTTGCAGGTAGTCCTCACGCAGTGTGTCGATCATCGCCGAGCGGGCGACGATGGTGTACTCACCGATGTACGCAATTGCGAGCACCATCGCCGGCAAGGCCATGTGGTGCGCCTGGTCCAAGAACTGCGCCAGCCCTGTGGCACTGCTGCCCGAGTCCTCCAGCCCGCCTGTCGGGAACAGACCAAGACCCGAGGCGAACAGACCGAGGAAGACCATGCTCAGCCAGGCGTCGGGCATCGAGTACGTGAACATCGAGAAGGTGGTCACACCAACGTCGTAGCGGCTGCGCCGGCGCCATCCGGCGCGGAAACCCAACCAGATGCCGGTCATCGACAGCAGCGTGGAGGTGCCGACCAGCAGGACCGTCGGCCACAGGGCCTCACCGATGACCGTGGTCACCGGCCGGAAGTCCTTCATCGACAGGCCGAGATTGCCATGCAGCAATTGGCCGACGTAAGCAGTGAACTGCTCCCACTTACTGCCGTCGAGGTTGAACTGACGCTCCAGCCGTGCGATCTGGCTGGCACTGAGGTTGCGCCCGCGGAACATCGACGCAACGGTGTTCTCGTTGACGATGCGAAAGAGGAAGAAGTTGAAGACCACCACGAACGCGAGTGTGCTGAGTGCCCCCACAACCTTCATGATGACGAAGCGCAGACGCACGGCTGAGGGCTACTCGCGTTCGTCAGCGGTCGAGCGCGAGCGAGCGATGAGTACGCCGCCAATCACCAGTAGTACGAGTACGCCACCGATGATGCCGATGAGGAGGCCGGTACTGGAGCTGTCGTTGCCGCCACCACCCTCGATCGGCTTCAGGTTGAAGTAGCTCGGCGAGCTGTTGGAGAACACGACTGGTCCAGTGCCCTTGGGTTGCTGTGTCCAGCCCGTGAAGCGGTCGGTGCGATAGGCCTGCGTGTCGGCATCGTGGTAGAGCACGACGTAGGTCGACTCGGTGTAGAAGAGCGTGATCATCTGCTTCACGAGTTCCACTCGCTTGGCCCGATCCAGCTCTTGGTTCTGCTGGGTGTACAGCGCGTCGTACTCGGGGCTGCACCAGTTTGCGTCGTTGTAACCGGGTGATGCCGCATCGGTGGTGAGCTGATCGCAGGTGAAGTAGCTCAACATCGGGTCCGGGTCGACGAACGGGGTCCAGCCCCACACGAACAGGTCGTACGTGCCGTCGTAGACCTGCTGACCGAGTTGCGTGTCGTCGAAGACCGAGACATCGAGCGCGATCCCGATCTCCTTGAGCCAGCCTGCGATCAGCTCGCGGATGGCTGCGCCATTGACGCTGTCGCTGCGCTCCGCATAACGGAACTTCAATTCATTGCCACCGTCGGGCATCTCGCGAATTCCATTGCCATCAGCGTCGAGGTAGCCGGCAGCATCGAGCGCAGCGTTGGCGGCCGTTGGGTTGTAGTTCAGCTGCTGGTTGGTCGGCAGCGTTGGCGTCCACTCCGAGTCCGGTGAGACGCCGAGCGTGTCGATCAGCTCACCTTGTCCCTTCACCACTCGATCGAAGAGTGCCTTTCGATCGATCGCTTGTGCGATCGCGTGGCGCACTGTCAGATCCTGAAGTGCCGGGTGACCGTCGCCCAGGCCACCGGCCATGCCGTTCATCGCCAACTCGGTGAACCCACCCTGCGCGCCAGCCACGGTGACGATGTTGGCCTCGCTCTGCAGGTCCTCGAATGCCTGCGATGGCACCAGGTGTGCCACGTCGATCTCGCCGCTGCGCAACGCGGTGACCATCGCATCACCGTCGCTGAACACGCGGAACACAACCTGGCTGATTGCCGGGGTGCCCTTCCAATAGTTGGCGTTGGCGACCATCGTCCACTCTTGGTTGGCCTTGCGTTCCTTCAGGGTGAAAGGGCCGGAGCCAACACCATCGAGCGCGTCGTAGGCAGCAAGGTCATCGGTGGTACCCGCGTGGCTTTCCCAAATGTGCTTGGGCACGATGTACACATCCATCGTCGGCAGCTTCGGGTCCGGCACCGATGTGACAATGGTGAGCGTGCGGTCGTCGACAACAGTGGCTGTGAGATTGGTCGTGGTCGCAAAATGGTTCGTCCACTCCTGCTCGCGAGACGTGTTGATGGTCCATACGACGTCCTCCGCCGTCAGCGGCTGGCCGTCGCTCCACTTCAATCCATCGCGCAGCTTGTACGTGTAGGTCAGTCCGTCGGCGCTGGCCTCCCACGATTCGGCCAGACCGGGAATGATGGAGAAGTCGTCAGCTGCCTTGTCGGTGAGTGTTGCGTACTGCAGGTTCCACAACTCGTAGGCCGCGACCGTGTAGCCAACGGTGACGTTGGGCGAATCGACGTCCTGTAGCAACCCGACCGTCAGTGTGACGTTGTCGGCGGCGGACGTCTGGACCGCCGCCACCATGACAGTGGCAGCGAGCGCACAAGTCGCTATGGCAATCCCCAGAACTCGTCGCCTCATCGATGTCGTCGTCACAGTTTGTGCTCCCCACGAGAAGGGCGCAAAGCTGCGCCGTCGCTCAGACAATGTTGCCACACACGGTCGCTCGACTCGGCCGTGAAGGACATCACGGCATCAGATACCAGTCGAGGAAGCGTTCCAAGCGGCGATGGAAGTGCAGGAACGGCTCAGTTCGGAGCAGGCCGTGGCCCTCCGTTGGATAGGTGATGTACTCGAATTGCTTGCCTTCGCGGCCCAGCGCTTCCACTAGTTCCTGTGACTGTTTCGGGCTCACCCGATCATCGAGCTCGCCATGCGCAATCAGTATCGGCACCTGGAGGTGTTCGATGCGATGGATCGGCGAACCAGCCGTGTACTCCGCCCGCGCCGCACGCGGGTGGCCCATCATCCGCTGCAGGTCGAGCCGGCCCACCAGGTCGCCCTGCGCCCACGAAGTGAGGATGTCGCAGTCCCCGTACTTGGCCACGGCACATGCGAACCGATTGTCGGGGTCGTCGACCACGGAGTGCAGCGCCATGTAGCTGCCATAGCTGGCGCCGAAGATGGCGACGCGGGTCGGGTCAACCCAGTCGAGGGTCGCGAGATGGTCGTGGGCGGCCAGACAATCGTGCGTGTCCGCAACGCCCCACACACCATGGTTGGCGCGTTCGAACTCGCGGCCATAGGTGGTGCTGCCACGGAAGTTGATGGCGAACCAGGCGTAGCCCTTGTCGAGGAAGTATTGCGCCACGCCGTCCCACTCGTCGCCGGTCACCGAGGTCGGGCCGCCGTGCGGTTGCACCACCGCCGGGCACGGCGTGGCCGATGTCGCCCCCGATGGCCGATACAGCCAGCCGTGTACTTCCACACCATCCAGCGAGAGGTAGCTGACGTGCTGCGGCACGACGTGCGGCGCGGCGCGCACGGGAGCCGACGCGGGATTGAACAGATCGCGCTGCGCCCCGTCGGCGGTGACCAGACACACCCGCGCCGGCGACAAGAACGACTCGTGCACCGCCGCCACCGAACCGTCGGGCAGCAGCTGTGGCGACGACCATGTGCCGCCTTCGGCGAGCACCGTCACGTCGCCGTCGGCCGCGTCGATCGCCACCAGGTCAGCCACGCCGTGCCGCGTGCGAATGCCGACGAGCGACGAACCATCGGCCGTGAACAGAAGCTCACCGAAGTCGGCTTCGGCCGTGGTGAGCTGGCGGGCGGCGGCGCCGTCCGACGCGTGCACCACGAAGACCTCGTACCAACCGGGCCACTCACTGGCGAATGCGAGATGGGCACCGTCAGGCGACCACACCGGGCTTCGCAGCTGGAAGCCAGGCTGATGCACCACCACACGTGACACCGCCGAGGCGACGTCGACCACGTGCAGGCTGATGCAGTTCAAATCGTCGTGGTGGAAGACGGTGTAGGCAACCTGAGTGCGATCGGGCGACACCACCGCGGTCACGTAGTCGGCGCCCACGTGCGCCAGCGGCTGCGGCCAGGCATCCGCAATCGTCACTATCGCGAGCACCGTCTTGTCGTTGGGGTGAGCATCACGACTGATACCGACTATCAGCCGGTCGTCGTCGAGCCACACTGGTCCCGAGGCTTCGCAGACGTCAACGGGCACTCCTCCGGTCGCGGCTACCACCAACACCCGCCCGCCTTGCGTGAACGCAAGACGAGTGCCGTCAGGCGACCAGACTGCGTTGCCGTCCTCCCAAAACGCAGCAAGTGGGCGGCCGGTGGTCACCTGCACCGGAGGACCGTCGACGACCGAGACCGTCCACACATCCGACGTGTCACGGTCCAGCATGAACGCAAGCGTGACGCCGTCGGGCGAGAGCTCCAGACCCCGCGGTCGCTGAGCGGCGGCGACTGCCTCCAATCGCCAGCGAACCGGCGGCTCGACGTCGGGTCGCCCGGGATTCGGGATGCCACCCGACTCATCGGTTCCGACCCACCACTGCGGCTGCTCAGCCATATCGCTCCTCGGAACCCCTCAACACTTCAAGCACGGTCACGAGCCCGACTCTAGATTGCCTGCCATGACGTCGCTTCCACCACGCCCACGCCCCCGCGCTCGCGAGCTCGGACTCGCTTTCGGTTCCTACGCGACCGGCCCGTACAACGCCATCACCGATGTGCCCGGCGTGCGCGTTGGCCAGGTGACCGTGTGGCACGGCGAGGGCGATGAACCCATCGCCCGCACCGGTGTGACGGCGATAGTTCCCGACGACCCGGCCGCCTTGTTCGCCCGTCCGATGCCCGCCGCACCCGCCGTGCTCAACGGCGCCGGGGAACTCACGGGCACCATCGAGATGACCGAGTGGGGTGTGGTCGAAACCCCCATCCTGCTCACCGGGACGTCGTCGGTGGGCCGAGTATCGGACGGCGTGGTCGACGAACTCTTCGCCGCCGGCGTCGATGAAGTGGTGATCCCGGTCGTCGGCGAGTGCGACGACTCGTGGCTCGACGACATGCGCCGCCGATGGGTCACCGCTGCACACGCTCGAGAGGCGATTGCTGCGGCCACCGACGGCCCGGTCGCCGAGGGAGCAGTCGGTGCCGGCTGCGGCATGGTCACAATGGGTCACAAGGCGGGCATCGGCACCTCTTCTCGTCACATACCCGGAATGGGCACAGTCGGTGTGCTGCTGCTCTGCAATTTCGGAGCGCTTCGCGAACTACGCATCGGTGGCGTAATGGTGGGTGAATCGCTCGCCGCCGATCGGGCTGCTGTTCCGCCGGCGCCCACGCTCGACCAGGGTGGCAGTTGCATCGGTGTCGTGCTCACCGACATTCCGCTCGACGCTCGTCAGTTGGCGCGGGTCGCACGACGCGTTGGCCTTGGCCTGGCGCGCACCGGGTCGGTGGCCCACAACGGCAGCGGCGACATCTTCTGCGCCGTCAGTACCGCGAACCGACTCTCCCGCGACGCGACGGGCCTCACCACCATCGAGCTGCTCGCCGACGGGTCCATCGACGACGTGTTCTCCGCCGTCGTCGATGCCACCGAAGAGGCCGTGTGTAACGCCCTCTTCGTCGCCGACACGATTGCCGGCGTCGGCGGCAACGTAGTCCCCGGTCTCCCCGTCGACCGCGTCCTCGAGCTCATCGCCCGCCGCTGACCAGCAACGATCCCTCACACTCTGGCGAAGTGACGCGCTCCCCGCTCGCCCACCAGCCTCACAGTGAGAAGACCGCGTCACTTCCGTAACCGTCTCCGCCGACCTCGAGAAGTGACGCGCTCAAGGCGCTGCCATCTGGTTCACAGGCGAAAAAGCGCGTCACTTGCGGCGGGTCTCGGGACGTTCGTTCCCCTTGGGTGGCGTGTTGCTGCGACGCTTCGCCACCGTGGTTTCCAGGCCTCTACGGGCCCGCTGGGTCAGCGACATCGGCAGCGGCTTGCCGGACTGCACCGCTCGCGAGCCAATGAGGTAGCTGGCCGCTGCGAACGTACCCACCAGGCCGACGACCAGGAAACCCACCTGGCCCGGCAGGGTGAAGAACACCGGCGGCAGACCGGCAAGCACCCATGACAGCTGGAAACGAGTCTCGTAGCGAGCGAACGCGCGCCCCTGGTTGGCATCGGGCGCATCGCGCTGCACGATCGAGTCGAACGCCAGCCGGCTGATTGCGGCGGAGAAGTTGGCAACGAATGCGACCGCTATCGCGGTGCCGAGTCCCCCCGTCAACGCAGCGAAGATTCCGGCGCCGGCGATGACTGTCAACGCGATGGTCAGCATCACTTCCTCGCGCAGTGCACGACGCAGGCGCGGCGCAACGATGTTGCCGCTCATCGAGCCGAGCGTGCTGGCGCCCGCCGCAATGCCGAACTGGGCGAGCCCGTAGTCCTCGCGTAGCCAGAACAGCAGGTGGAACGTGAGAAACCCAACCACCCCGCGAATCGACATCATTGCGGCCGAGGCCAACACGATTCCCGCAGAGCGCAGCTCCTCGCGCTCGGCCCGTTCTGCCGGCTTGGACGCAATTGCCTCACGCGGCAACTGCCGCGCCGAGATGGTTGCGACAATGAACGCCGCGACGCCGACCATCAGCGCAGCGGCGGCACTGAAGTGGCCGAGCCCCAGCAGTGGACCAATGGCAAGCGCGCCCACAAGTCCCGAGATCAAGCCGAGTTTGGAGTTGGCCTCGACGAGCTCATCGTCGTCGCGCACCACGCTGGGCACCAGCGCTGACTTCGAAACGGTGTAGGTCTTCTGCATCACCAGCGCCACGAACACCAGCGGGTACAGCAAGATGTCATCGGTGTGGAACGCCATCAGTACGTAGAGCGCGGCGCGTACGACCGCTGTGATCTGAACCACCATTCTGCGACCACCGGGAATCCTGTCGATCGTCGGCCCGATCAGCGGGGCGACCACGACGAACGGCGCGAAGCTGACGATCAGGTACCGAAGCACCGCCGAGCGCTGCGCGTCGGGGCCGAGGCTGAGCACCTCTCCCGCAACGGCGCCGTACATCGCGGCGTCGCCGATGGCGATGAACGCATGAGTGCGAGCCAACCGTCGGAACGGCGACTGTGTTTGCACCGGGCGCCGACCTCTGCGGTACACCGCATCGGTACGCACTCGCTCGCTACTCACCCGAGCATCGTAGGTGGAGCCGCCGCCACTGCGAGGGACGATCAGACCTTGAATCGCTCGTACTTGTAGCCAAGACCACGAATTGTCACGATTCTTGTGGGGTTCGCGGAGTCGATCTCCAGCTTGCCGCGAAGGCGCTTGACGTGCACGTCGAGCGTCTTCGTGTCGCCCACATAATCGCTGCCCCACACCCGGTCGATCAGCACGTCGCGCGACAACACCCGGCCGGCGTTGGCCAACAGCAGGTGCAGCAGCTCGAACTCCTTGAGCGGCATCTGCACGTCGATACCGTCGATCAGCACACGGTGCTCCTCTGGGTCGAGGCTGACGTCGCCAACGGTGATGGCCCCCTCAGACAGTTCCGGGCCTTCAGTACCAATGACACCCTGGCGGCGCATCACAGCGCGCATTCTGGCGACCAGTTCGCGCATACGGTACGGCTTCGTGACGTAGTCGTCGGCGCCGACTTCGAGACCGACGACTGTGTCGATCTCTGCGCCCTTGGCCGTCACCATGATGATCGGTACCTGACTTCGCTTGCGCAATTGCCGACACACATCGATGCCGCTGATCTTGGGCAGCATCACGTCGAGCAGCACCACATCTGGCTGCACGATGTCGAAGCGCGCCAAGGCTTCAACGCCATCGACGGCCACCTCGACGCGAAAGCCCTCACGGGTGAGCCCGATGATCAACGCCTCGACATAGCTGGCTTCGTCCTCGACCACGAGCACGGTCTGTACTCCTGTGTTCGCCACTGTCAGCGTCCTTCTCCCGTTGGAATACGGTCTGTCGTTGGAATACGGTCTGTCGTTGGAATACGGTCTGTCGTTGGAATACGGTCTGTCGTTGGAATACGGAGGGTGAAGACGGAGCCCTCCCCTTCGCGTGAGCGCACAGTGACGTCGCCACCGTGATTGGTCGCCACATGGCGCACGATGGCCAACCCCAGGCCGGTGCCACCGGTGGTGCGGCTGCGGGCACGGTCAACTCGGTAGAACCGTTCGAACACACGGTCCAGATCGCGCGCCGGAATACCGATGCCGGTGTCGGATACCTCGATTTCCACGAAACCTTCGCGCTCGCGGGAGGAGATCGTGACAACGCCGCCATTGTTGCTGTACTTCACCGCGTTGTCGATGAGGTTACTGAGCGCGGAGACGAGCTGCAGGCGATCACCCTCCACAGTCTCGGGCGTGACGCACTTCACTTCCAGGCCGACCCCGACGGTGTCGGCGATGAGTCGATGGCGAGCGGCAGCCTCACCAATTGCGGCGGACAGGCTGACCTCTTCGCGCTCGCCCGGGCCGCCCAGCTCGATGCGCGAGAGTTCCAACAGATCGTCGATGGTGCCCGAGGCGCGGTGCGCTTCCTCCACCATCTTGAGCGCAAGCCGTCGGTTCACGCCGATGTCGTCGTTATCCGCCAGCGCCTCAGCCAGGATCGCAAGTGCGCCCACCGGCGTCTTCAGCTCGTGGCTGATGTTGGCGACGAAATCGGTTCGTATCGCATCCAACCGGGCACGGTCACTGAGGTCGTCGATGACCGCCAGCGCACCGCCGTTCGCGAGCGGAATGCCACGGATCAACAGCACGCGTTGCGGTGGCCCGAAGAGTGTCAGACGCTGCTCACCGGCCTGCCCGGCTACCGCTGCAACGAGCAACCGCTCCACGGCCTCCTCGACCAGCAGGTCGACGTGACCGCCCACTGAAGCAACGTGGTTGCGGAGCAGTTGGCGACCCTTCTCGTCGGCCAGCACGATGCCGGCGGGCACCGCATCCAGGCCAGCGCGCAGTCGTTCTACCTCGGCCTCAGTGGCTTGCGCCGACGACTGTGCCTGCGCGAGATCCCGTCGCAATTGTTCCAACTCGCCGCGGGCGAACAAGCTCACTGGTCCCCGGCGGTCTCACTGCTTGAAGTGGTCACGGTTTCTTCGAGCTGGACCGTTGTTCGCTCAGGCTTGCGATGGTCGGGCACCCAACCGGTGACAGTGAAGCGAACGCGCTCGGCCATGTTGACGGCGTGGTCGCCAATTCGCTCGAAAAAGCGGGCGACCATTGCCAGTTGTACAGCGACCTGCATATCGATGCGTCCGGCGGCTTGGCTCTCGAAGATCGCCTGGATGAACTGCTTCTGCAGGGCATCGAGGTACGCGTCCATATCATCGAGCGCGGCGGCCTTCGCGACGTCGTTCTCGACAAATGCCTCGATCGCTGCCGAGAATACCTGCTGGGCCTGCTCGCCCATCCGATTGATGATGCCTCGCAGCTTGGGGTCGAGGTCGTGGCCGTACACGCGCCGGGCGGCCTTGCAAATGTTGCGTACCAGGTCGCCGCTACGTTCGACTTCGGAAATCATCTTCAGCAGCGCGACAACCTGGCGCAGCTCGGTGGCCACCGGCGCCTGCAACGCCAGAATGCGAATGCACTGCTCTTCCAGCTCGACGCAGCGAGCATCGATCTCTTCGTCACCACGAATGATGTACTCGGCACCTTCGAGGTCGCTGTCGAGCAAAATGGCGGTCGCCCGCGGGATCAGTTCGGCAACGAGCGCGGCGAGCCGAGCGAGCTCGGCGCGAGCGCTTTCCAACTCGTGATGGTAGGTCTTGCGTAGCTCGTCCATCAGCCGAACCTTCCTGACACATAGGCCTCGGTGCGTTCGTCGGCGGGCTTGGAGAAGATCGTGGTGGTCTTGTCGTACTCCACCAGCACACCGGTGCGTCGATCGCTCTCCGTATTGACTTCCGTCGTGAAGAACGCGGTGCGATCGCTGACGCGGCCGGCCTGTTGCATGTTGTGGGTGACGATGACAATGGTGAAGCGGCTCTTGATCTCCTGCATGAGATCTTCGATGCGGGCCGTTGCAATTGGGTCGAGGGCCGAACACGGCTCGTCCATCAGGATCACTTCAGGACGTACCGCAATCGCGCGAGCGATGCACAACCGCTGCTGTTGACCACCCGACATACCGAGTGCTGAAGACTTCAGCCGACTGTTGACTTCGTCCCACAACGCTGCCCCTCGCAGCGATTCCTCGACGATGTCGTCCAGGTCGCTCTTGCTCTTGACGCCGTTCACCCGCGGGCCGAAGGCGACGTTGTCGTAGATGCTCTTCGGGAACGGGTTGGGCCGCTGGAAAACCATGCCGACGCGACGACGGACTTCGGTTGCCGACACACCGGGGCCGTACAGATCGACGCCGTGGTAGAGCACCTTGCCACCAACTCGAGCCGACGGGATGACGTCGTTCATTCGGTTCAGGCAGCGCAACACAGTCGTCTTACCGCAGCCCGATGGCCCGATGAAGGCGGTGATCTCGTTCTTGGCGATCTGTAGATTCACCTCGCGCACCGCACGGAACGATCCGTAGTGCACCTCCAATTCCTGCAGATCGAAGACCGTCTTGGGTGGCACCGTCTCGGGCGCGACCACCTCGGTCGTGGTCTCGTTGGCGTCGAGCGCCATGGTGTCCTCCTGATTGAGGGAAGTGGTCTGCGGGCTGGTCTTTGGTAAGGACGTCATCATCGCCGCTTCTGATACGAGGCGGTGACGAGCCGAGCAATGACAGTGAAGAGGAACGTGATCGCCACCAGCGTGAAGGCGGCGCCCCACCCACGCTCCTGCGGCCCGGGCAGCGTCTCGCTGGCATTCTTGAAAATCTGGTAGGACAGCGTCGTGTTGGGCCCGTCGAACAGGTTGGTGTTCACCTTGGTGACGAACCCGATGGTGAACAACAGCGGAGCGGTTTCGCCGGCAGCACGAGCAATCGCCAGCAGGCAACCGCTGACCACGCCAGGAAGAGCCGACGGCAACACGATGGAGACGATGGTGCGACCCTTTCGGGTGCCGAGCGCGTAGCTGGCTTCGCGCAGGTGAGTCGGCACCAACCGCAGCATCTCCTCGGTGGAGCGGATGACCACCGGCAGCATCAGGCAGGCCAGCGCCAGTGAGCCGCCGACGCCGGCCAGGCCGAAGTTGATGGTGAACACGACGTAGACGAACAGACCCATCACGATGGACGGCACGCCGGTCATCACGTTCGAAAGGAAGCGGATGACCTGAGCAGGCCGCGACTGGCCACCGTACTCGTGCAGGTACACAGCGCCCAGAATTCCGAGCGGAATTGCCAACAACGAAGCAAAAAGCGTGATCAGAAGCGTTCCTACAACGGCCGGGCCCATGCCCGGGCCGACTGCACGTCGACGCACCGGGATCTCGCTGGTGAACCAATCGGGAAAGTCACGGAACACAACGCCTGCACCGCGGGTGACCACGGTGCCGATCACGGCAACCAGCGGCACCAGGATGACGAGGAAGGCGACGAACATCAGCCCGACCATCAGGTGGCTTTTCGTGGTGCGCCAGCTGCGGTGCGTTTGCAAATCACCGGCAGTCAGCGGCGTCTCGGTCGGACGCTCGGCCAATGCGGAACTCATGCGCCCCTCGACTTCTTCATCGACCGATTGACAACGGAGGTGGCGATCACGTTGACGATGATGGTCAGCACGAACAGGGTCATCGCCATGGCGATGAGAGCCGACTTCTTCAGTGTGTCCGCCTCGCCCCACTCCGCCGTGATGACGGCCGGCATGGAGTTGCCCGAGGCCAGCGCATTGAGTGTGATCTGCCCGGTGGCACTGCCGATGACCAACGCGACCGCGATGGTCTCACCCATCGCCCGGCCGAGGCCAAGCATTACGGCACCGACGAGCCCACCCTTGGAGTGCGGCAGCACCGCGCCGCGAATCATCTCCCAGCGAGTGGCGCCCAGAGCCAGTGCTGCCTCCTTTTCGAACGAAGGCGTCGTCTCGATCACCTCTCGTGAGAGCGACACAACGATGGGCGTGATCATGACCGCCAGGATGATGCCGGCCGTGAAGAACGAGCGACCCTGGGGGTTGGCTCCGAAGAAGGTGCCCAGAATCGGGATGCCGTCGAATGTGTCCGACAGCCATCCGTAAAAACCTTTGATGTTCTGCGAGAGAACCAGTACGCCCCACAAGCCAAAGACGACCGACGGCACAACGGCGAGAAGGTCGATGACGTAGGTCATCGTCTTCTTCAGCCACGATGGCGCCACCTGCGTGATGAACAACGCAATTCCGAGGCTGAGCGGCACGGAGATGCACAACGCGATGAAAGCGGTGAACACGGTGCCCCAGATGTACGACAGGATTCCGTATTGCTCGCCCGGTGGGTTCCATCGCTTGCTGGCGAAGAAGTCGAGCCCCATGTGCGACAGCGCATCGGTGCTACGGCTGATCATCGTGTAGGTGATCAGGCCAAGAACCAGTAGCACCGCACCGCCAGCGACGTAGCTGGTTCCGCGGAAGGCTCCATCGGCTTTCCCACCCGAACCGCGAAGGTCCGGTGGGCTGTCGAGTGAGTGTGTCGAGATGTCAGTCATCGGATCATCGGTCCATTGGAAACAGTACAGGACAGGTGGTCGACCCCGAAGAGCCGACCACCTGTCCTATGCATGTGGGGGAGGGTCAGCCGATCTCGAACATGTCGAGCTGGGCAATGGCCTTGGCGTCCAGTCCCTCGGGCAGCGGTGCGTAGTTGACGTCCGCTGCCAGATCCTGACCATCGGTGAGGATGTAGTTGAGGAATGCCTTCAGAGCCTCGGCCTTGGCGGCGTCGGGCTGCACCTTGTAGGCGATGATCCAGGTCTGGGCAGTGATTGGGTAGGCATCGGCACCGTCAGCCCAGATGGCACTATAGGTGAGGTTGTCCTTGATCTCTGCGCCCTCGGCTGCTGCGGAAGCACCCGCCAGGGTCGGCTCGACGAACTCGCCAGCCTTGTTCTGGACGGAGGCGAATGTCAGGCCGGCGTCGGTTGCATCCGAAAGATCGACGTAGCCAATAGCGCCGTCAGTCGAGGTGATGACCTGAGCCACACCGCTGTTGCCTTCGCCGGCCTGGGTGTCGGCGGGCCACTCGATGGTCGAGTCGGTGCCCAGCGTCCAGATGCCGCCGGCATCGGCGCCGACCGCCTTCTCCAGGAACTTGGTGAAGTTGCCGGTGGTGCCGCTGCTGTCACTGCGGTGCACGACCGTGATGGGGAGATCGGGCAGCGTCGCGTCGGGGTTGTCGGCGGCGATTGCCGGGTCATTCCAGTTGGTGATCGTGCGCTGGAAGATATTGGCGATGGTGGCCGGGCTCAGCGCCAGGGTGTCGAGACCGCTGACATTGAAGCTGACGGTGATCGGGGCGACCACGGTCGGGAAGTACAGCACTTCGCCACCCTTGAAGCCGGGCAGATCCGCGTCCTTGATGGTGCCGTCAGTACCAGCCCAATCAACGATCTGGTCAGCGAGGTCTTGGCGACCCTTGCCGGAGCCACCGCCGCCATAGTTGATGGTGACACCGCTATTGGCGTCGGTGAACGAGGCAATGACTTCCTCGTAGAACGTCTGCGGGAAGGTGGCGCCCGAGGCGTTGAGCACGGCCTGCAGGTCGGCAGGGGCCATGGTCGTGTCAGCGGCGACAGTCGTGTCGGCCGCGACAGTGGTGTCGCCGCCTGCTGCGACCGTGGTGACCGCTGCGTCGGTGGTGGTGGACGTGTCATCGCTACCGCATGCGGTGGCGAGCAACGAGAGGGAAACGATGCCGGCGAGTACGAATCGCTGTTTGGTGTTGTTCACGTGCTGTTCTCCTGGGATAGGGGTATCAACCGCCCGCACCGTACGGAACCCAGGTAACGCGCTTCCCATGGGTGAGTGAACAGGGGATGAACAGGACACCAACGCAGAGCGAATCAGACATTCAACGCCCGGTGAATCAGGCCTTTTGGCGGTCATTGACCCACTGATTGAACCGTGCCTGGGCATCGCCGTCGGCGAAGTCGCTTGGGCCCAGCCGGTGCCACAGACCTTCCGCATCCAGCTCGTGGCACACGATGTCGTCGGCCAGATCGAACTCGAACACCTGGTCCAGCCAATCGCGATGTTTGAGGTGCGTGACCGGCACCAGCACCTCCACCCGACCGTCGAGGTTACGACCCATCCAGTCGGCGCTGCCGATGAGGAACAATGGGCTGTCGCCTTCACCGTGTTCGAAGCGCACGACGCGCGAGTGCTCCAGGTAACGGCCAAGGATGCTACGCACACGGATGGTTTCGCTCATCCCCGGCACGCCCGGGCGCAGGCAGCACAGACCGCGCACCAGCAGGTCGATCTGCACACCTGCCTGGCTGGCTCGGTAGAGCGCGTCGATCATTTCCGGATCGGCGATCGAGTTCATCTTGGCCGTGACGCGTCCCTCGCTGCCGAACGACATCTCGTGGTCGATGAGATCGATCAGCTGATTGCGCATGTCGCGCGGTGCAACGACGAGCGATTGGAACTCCACCGCACGGCTGTAACCAGTGAGGTGATTGAACAGCTGCGTCACGTCAGAGCCGACCGCCGGATCGCAGGTGAGGAAGCCGACATCCTCATAGAGGCGTGCTGTCTTCGAGTTGTAGTTGCCGGTGCCAATGTGGCAGTAGCGGCGCAGCCCGTCGTCGTCCTGGCGCACGACCAGCGTTGTCTTGGCGTGCGTCTTCAAGCCGACCAGACCGTACACCACGTGCACGCCCGCCCGTTCCAACGCCTTCGCCCAGCCCACGTTGGTGGCTTCGTCGAAGCGTGCCTTCAGCTCCACCAGCACGGCCACCTGCACGCCACGCTCGGCGGCGCGCATCAGGTTGCGCGCGATGGGGCTGTCGCCACCGGCCCGGTACAGGGTCATCTTGATGCTCTGCACCCGCGGGTCGTCGGCAGCTTGGGCGATGAAGTTCTCGACGCTACTGGCGAAGCTTTCGTAAGGATGATGCACCATCAGCGCGCGCTCACGAATCACGGAGAAAATGCTGCGGTCCTGCGCTTCAGCGCGCAGTATGCGGCCCGCCGTGAGAGGCGGCCATGGCGTGTCCTTCAGCGTGGGCATGTCCAGCGCGTGCAGCTGAAACATGCAGGTTAGGTCGAGCGGATTGCGGTGCAGCGTGACGTCGGCCATCTCGAGATCGAGCTCGCGCACCAATAGCTCCAGCATTTCTTCGCTGATGCCCTGCTGCACTTCCAAACGAACAGCGCGCCCGAAGCGACGCCGCCGCAGCTCCATCTCCACTTTCGCCAACAGGTCGTCGGCCTCTTCCTCTTCGAGGGTGAGGTCGGCATTGCGGGTGACCCGGAAGACGGCGTGCTCTTCGACCACCATGCCCACGAACATCGTGTGCATCTGGGCGGCGATGATTTGTTCGACCGGCACGAACCGCTGGCCATCGGGCAGCGCCACCAGCCGCGGAAAGACACTGGGCACCTTGACGCGCGCGAAGCGGCGCTCGCCCGTGTCGGGGTCGCTGATCATCGCTGCCAGGCTGAGCGCCAGGTTGGAGATGTAGGGGAAGGGGTGGGCCGGGTCGACAGCGAGCGGTGTGAGCACCGGGAACATGCGCTGCTCGAAGGCCTCGATCAATGGGCGGTGGTCGGCAGCGTCCAGCGACGACCAATCGACCAGCTCTACGCCGTACTGCGCCAGCTCCGCAAGCAGTTGGTCCAGCACGCGCTCCTGGTCGACCACGAAACGGTCAGCCGTGGTTGCGATTTCCGTGAGCTGCGCCTGCGGCGACGAGCCGTCGTACGCCGGCTGGGTGACACCAGCGGCCACCTGATCCTTGAGTGCGGCCACGCGCACCTGGAAGAACTCGTCGAGGTTGGACGAGCAGATGGCGCAGAACTTCAACCGCTCGAGCAGCGGAATACCCATCTCCTCGGCAAGTGACAGGACGCGCCGATTGAAGGACAGCCAGCTCAGTTCACGATTTAGCAGGCGTTGCGACATGCGACGACCTTACCGACCACGCCGGGTTTCAGCCGGTGAACAACAAATGAACGCGTGCCGGCGAGAGGGCTCTCCCGACGCCGCGATCAACTCTCGATGCCGTTGCCCAGATCCCACTCGAGTGAAATGCGCTCGCGCTCCGCGTCGCGCACAATGCGCTCACGATTGCGGCGGAACTGAGGATCGTCGCGCGGCAGCAGCACCAGGCGGGCGAGTGCGCGGGCACGGAACTCGTCGATCACGGTGCGGTCGCCATGGTCGAAGTAGATCTCCCAGTGGGGCGACACCGGCCCGAGGTACACGATGCGTGCGTGTGCCCGCGGCGGCTCGATAGCGATGTCGGTCATGGTGCTGCTCCTGGCCGGTGTT